>ENA-UOOK01000293-UOOK01000293.1-fermentation-metagenome-genome-assembly--contig:-NODE-293-length-64133-cov-15.859811_pt1 | contig 64133 bp, 66 predicted proteins | sample MGYA00245777_ERZ724023 | MGnify/ENA primary metagenome ERZ724023 (study PRJEB28704, sample SAMN03018312) | fermentation metagenome | biome: anthropogenic terrestrial biome; feature: soil; material... | reverse complement strand
TTAACAATAAAACTTAACGACACAACAATTTATTCACCATATGCTTCATAGGGTGTATTGTTTAATTCCGCATTTATTTGTGCTGTTTGTGTATAAATTGTTGTGTCGTTAAGTTTTATTGTTAATGTTGTACTTGTGCCGTTTGCTAATGTTAATATTCCACTAAATTTTATATATATATTATCACCAGTTTTTAATAAATTCGCAGGTATGGTTAATGTACCAACGCCTGTGCCTATTATCGATTGTGCAGTCCCATCGCAAATATTAGTTTTGTTTGCCGTTTGGCTGAATAATAAAATATTTCTTTTTAATATATCATATATATTGTCTATTGTATCTTGTATATTATTTTGGGTTACACCACTAATTGTTCCATTAAAGGGCAATTCGCTAGCGGTAAACTGAACATTTACAACATCACCAGTCACAAGTACAAATTCTATCCCATTGGCAAGTGCATTTAATCTTATATCCGCTATACCAACAACACCATATTTTAGTGCCATTGATTTAGCCAAAGCCAATACGCTAGCTGTGGAAATACAATTTTCGTTATCAATCATAATATCCCCCTATTATCGTATATTAAATACAAAAACACCGCTTCCAACTGATTGTACTTTCAGTGAGGTTAGTTTTACATAACTTCCGCTAGAATATACCATACTTTCAATCAAGTCATTATATATACCATTATTTAATGATACTTTATTATCAGCGGAGAAAATAATATCAAACTTCAGTGCTCAGTCACTTATGGTTACAGCTTTTCTTATAATATGAAGTAATAAACTAAAAATTGGATAATTAAGGTTATTTAAAGGATACAATTGAATAATGTGTTGTAAATTCTTGTTACAAACTGAAACCGAAAGTCCATATAAAAAGACCATTTCCGTTACTGTTTGGATTCGCGCATACAAGGAAAACGGGTATAATGTCGTTATTAAGAAGAAAGGGATCTTCTTTCTGCGTGTAAATTTTTGGTTCAAATTAATCATATGGGAAAGAGATTCCCTTTTTCTAATTTCTATAGAAATTAAATTAATGAATTATTCACTTTTACACAAACTATTTTACAGTCTCAATCTTTATTGGTGGTCAAAAATACTACTTACATTTAGACTAAAGGTAATAGATAAATTTATATTTTTGAGGTGAAATTGATGAAATTAACTAAAAAAATCACTATTGGGGCAATCACTGCCTTAATAGCAACTAGTTCAATAATGTTACTTACACAGCCGTTAAACTCTAAAATTCAGGCTGCTGATACTTCTTCAGACACAGTATTATTGACCCATAATTCATATGTTTATAATGATCAAGGTGAACGTAAGAAAACATACCAAGGCCAAAAGAAACCAGTTTTTACTGCTGGTGCTAAATTCAAATATTTGGGCGGCAAAACTTATAATAATAAAGGGAAAAGATATTATTATTTAGGTGATTATGGTTACATTAAAGCAGCTAATGCTAAACCAATTACTAATCAAGAACAGTCAGATACCTTATGGCTGAATCACAATGCCTATATTTATAACAAAAATGGGCACCGTTTAAAGAATTACCGTGGCAATAAAAAATTATATTGGGGACATACTATCAAGTATGTAGGGAAAACTCAGCCAGTCACCATTGACAGTAAAAAATACTATCTTTTAAATGATGACAATTATCATCAATCTTGGCTGCCATACCGCACCATCAAAGGTAACCAATATTATAATCTTGGGAAAGGTGGGTACGTTAAAGCAGCTAACGTTGGAAAAATTGCTGGTCAACCATTATATACAAGTGAAGCTACAGTAACCTTAATACCTTATCCAGGTGTAAAAGATATCCCTGTTGAGGGCTCAAACAAAGAATACAAAAAAGGAGATAAAGTTACTGTCGACGGTATTACTGGTATGTACAATGGTAACCGTGGCGATATAAATTATCGTATTAAGGGGACAAAAACTGCCTTTATTGATGAAAATAATATTAAAGTTAAACCTCGCCAAAAATTAAAGGAATATACTAAAAGAACTTATATAACAGTTTTAAACAATACGGATAATTACAATATCCAAGGCGAGAAAAAATCTAACAAAACTCCCAAAGATAGCACAGCCTTTATAAAAGGTATTAATATGCCAGTTAGTGAACTACTTTATATTTGGATACCAAGCAAAGGAAAAGCAGAACTATTCTATAGACTACAAGACCTTTGGTCAGAAGGAATCCGTTCGCAACAATCAACAAACTTTTACGAAAATAATCGTGATAATCTTAGTTATATTAAAGCAACTGATGTGAAATATGTTTCAGGTCCAATGTTGAAGCCAGAGAATACCACTGAAGAAGCTAAAAAGGACATAACCATTGCTAGTAAGACAGATAAACAAGCACTGCAACAATTGATTAACCAAGAAGCAACTATAAAAAATAGCAATAATTATAAAAACACTGACAATTTAGAAGCAAAAAATGCTTATGATGGGGCATTAAAGATTGCCAAAGCAGTTAACAGTTCAAGCAAATCCAGTATTATTCAAGTTAAACAAGCAGTATGGTTATTAAATAAGAATCAAAAAAATATAGAAAATCCTGAACCAACGACTGTGTTAAATGATTCCTTCCCAATATAAATAAGAAATTTAAAATTAATCTCTTGAATTAAACAATATTGACCAATTCAAGAGATTTTTATTATCAAAAATTAAATTATTTAGCATTATTGGGTTGCGAACCTACGTTCGTAATGCTATATTATAGATGAACTCGGGGCCCAGAGTTTATAAGTATTTTAATAATCTATATTTTCTAAGAAGGAAGTTTTATATTATGAGTTATATTTCAAATCCAACTCTATATTTAAAGAGTGAAACACATAATAATGGCTTATTTAATAATGTTATCCAAAAGGGTAATTGGGGATCCACTTATCTTTATGCTTTGCAGTACCATAAAAAAGAAAATTATGTTTTCCGCGGTACAAAAGGGTATTCACCTAACTATAGCCAAGTTTATCATGGTGCAAGTTTAGCAGCCGGTCATACTCAAACTCTTGAATATGCTGGTCAATCAGGTACTGGTCATTGGTTTATTGGTACTAAACCAAATGATCAACGTTGGGCTACACAAATTGCACGTGTAAAGTTACCAGATGGTACTCATTACAACAATGCAGATTTCCCACGTTTAGCTTATCTTAATCGTGCTGGTGGATATACTAGGGTTAATGGCAGTCAATATAAAGGTAACTTAATGTTACGTTCAGACGCTGCTGTTTCCCCTGAATCTAATCATTTCTTACTATTTACAGTTGACAGGAATAGTAAAAATTCTAAATACGGTGTAAATGGATATTTTACACTATTTGATTTAGATAGAATCAACAATGATCTTGATAATGCAGGCTCTGGTTATGTTAATCTTGAAAATGAACCTTATATTAGCAATTTTAATATACCAAATATCACAACGGAGATTGGATCATTACAAGGTGTTGACTTAGATGAACGTAATAACATTTACATTTCTAGTGAATATGCACCAACAGATGATGATTACAATACACAGCCAAAGAAAATTGTAAAAATTCCATGGGAAGCTTCATCTTCCAGCCAATGGGATATTATTACTTTTGACAATGCAAATCTTGATATTGATATAGCTGGTTACGCTACTGAACTTGAAAGTGTTCAAGTAGTTGGTGAGAACGATCTTTATTTAACCGTTTCTTACCATAATAAAGGAAGTCACAAGACTACGATGAGTAGACTTTATGAAGTTAAATGGTAACTTAATTTAACAATTAATCACGTGATTAGAGAGTCTGGGAAAAAACTAATCCTTGAGACCTAAAAAAGAACGTTAAGAAATTTCTTTCTTAACGCTCTTTTTTTGATATACAACAAGTCCATTCCTTGCTATCATTAAATTACCACATAAAAAAACAGAAAGTGGACTTTTATCATGTATCAAAATTATAACATAGGACAAACTGCTTTAACACTTAATTTGGATTTTACGGTCCCCAAAAATCATATCGTGAATACCATTAGCCACTTTGTCGATTCAATTCCGCAGGAAGTTTTATTGGAAGAAACAGCTACTACCGGGCGGCCGGCTTATCATCCGGCTATGATGCTTAAAATTTTGCTTTTTGCTTATTCCCGGCGGGTCTTTTCCGGCAGAAAGATTGCTCGGATGCTCCGAGAGAATTTACCCATGATGGTATTAGCCGGAGGGAGGACTCTTTCTTACCACACAATTAATAATTTTAGATCAAGCGCCCATGCCAACCACTTGGTTAAGAAATGCTTTGTTTACTTTACCAAATTGTTAGCAGATAAGGGTTTAATTAAAGCCGGGGCAATCTTTATTGATGGTACTAAAATTGCAGCTGACGCTAACCGGTATACTTTTGTCTGGCGGCGGGCGGTTGAAAAATACCATAACCAGCTCAAAGGTAAAACAGTTAAGTTATATGATGAGCTGGTTGCTAAACAAGTAACCAAAGCCATGGCCAAAGAAGAAGTGCAAACCAGTCAGGGTATGGGGCACTTGGTCCAAGCAACCCAAAAGAAAATTAACCAGCTTAGCCAAGAAATTAAGCAGGAACCTAAAGCTATTCCCGGCGGTTCTCCACGGAAAGTAAAACGGCGTGGTCTCAAGAAGCTACTGCACCGCCTGCAAAAGGATTACCTGCCGCGGGCCAAGAAATACGAGCAAGCTGAAAAGATCTTTGCTGGCCGTAATAGTTTCTCGAAAACTGACCATGACGCTACTTTTATGCATATGAAGGAAGATCATATGCGCAATGGCCAGCTTAAGCCCGGTTATAATATCCAGGCAGCCACAACTGACCAGTATGTAGTCGATTTTGCTTTGTATCCTAATCCAACAGATTTCAGGACCCTGGCCCCATTCTTAAAGCAAATGCCTGTGCTAAACAAATTCAATAAAATTGTCGCCGATGCCGGTTATGGCAGTGAGTTTAATTACAACCTCTTAGAAGAGGAATATGCGGATAAGAGTTATTACATTCCTTATACCAACTATGAAAAGGAACTAACCAGAAAGTACCGTAAAGATCCGACCAAGCTAGCTAATTGGGCATACCATGAACAGGATGATTACTACCTTGATTATCAAGGCATTCGGTTTAACTTTAAATATTATAGTAAGCGTAAGGATACAAGCACCGGCCAGGTGCGTGATTTTAAGGTGTACGAAGCAGATAAATTTCAGCTGACACCTGAATTGGAACGTTTGGCTAAAACACCTAGCGGGCGACAAAGGCAGGTACGCTACAATCCTAACTGGCAATATTTAAAGAACAAACAAAAAGAACTTCTTCAAAGCAAGGACGGTAAATACATTTACGGTTTACGTAAAACGGATGTTGAACCGGTCTTTGGACATATGAAGAATGTTTTTGGCATGCGCCTCACTTAAGAGGCAGAATGAAAGTAGCCACTGATGTAGGATTAATGTTTTTGATGATGAATCTAAGCAAATATTGGCAAAGGAGTGGTCAAAAAGATCAGCCTTGTGGGCCAAATCAAATAAAAGAGCAAAGAAAAAGAGCAAAACTCATCAAAATGAGAATTCTGCTCTTTCTTTTTTGTCTGGAAAGCTAGTTTTTTCCCAGACTCGATTAGAAGTCGTCTAGCAATTATGCTAGGCGGCTTTTTATGCAAAAAAACTTGTAAAAGCAACAAAATTAGAATAATAAAAAGACCAGAAATCTAGTATCAGTCAAAAAAACATTGGAAACCGATCTTTTTTTTAATTAACATAACATGATATAATAAAAACGATGTATGTGAATACATCATCTTTCTTAGAAAATAGGTTGTTAAATACAAGTGGGTCTACTTGTAAATCTATTTTAGACGGCGTAATTGCCGTCTTTTTTGTGCTCTCTTTTCAGTAATTTATCTAAGAAACAAAAAGACAGTTCATTAATTAAATGCGTTGTCAGATATTACTAAAACTGTTTTAACAATTCAATTATAATTGATTTTACGGTCATCCGGAGCTTGTCCAAAGGCAGAAACGGTCTGCCGGTAACTATGGCCAAATTCTTGGTTAAAGTTCGGGATAAAGGTTGCGGTTAAATAGTGATTGGCCTCTCTATTGTGGTCACCCCGGCTGGCCTTAGCCCGTTTTTTGCGGGTACTGCGCCAGAGTTTAGGCGGGTAGATCCCGGCTTGAAGCAGGCGCGAATAAACACTGGCATAAGAAACCTGAATGTGTTCCCGTTGTCCTAATAATTCGGTGTAATGGCGGAAATTACAATCTTGATATTTATTCTGATAAAGGGTTACAATTTGCTTGTTAATCTCTGTGGAAAGACAATTAACAGGCTGGCGGTTTTTGTTCCCATGAACAAAGGCCGCTTTTCCTTTACTGCGATATTTAATAAGCAATCTATTCACTTGTCTAGTAGTAATTCCTAAACTCAGGGCTGCTCTTTTCTTATTGCCCTGATGATTTGCGACATTCTTAATTACCTGATATTTTCTGTCTTCCTGCATTTTTAATTTAATCCTTTTCATTCAAGCATCTTAACCTCCAATAAGAAATATTATGACATATTCTTTTGCGGACATTATTGCTTGATAACAGTTAAGACATTATCGCTTAATAACTACAAATTGCTTGGCTTCCTTTAAAAAGTTGTTGCAAAAAATTTTCCGTGTGTTATATTCAAGGTGTCAATTAAATAGGTGATGACGTTCACCAATAATAAATGGGCAAATTCTAATGACGTCTACTATTACCTACATATTTTTGTGTAGAGAAAATAGTAGGCGTCTTATTAGTTTTTGCTCTTTTTTTGTTCAGGAGGTAGAAATATGTCAGTATCCATTGAAAAAGTTATTGCCAGGGAAGTATTTGATTCTCGTGATAACCCAACTGTAGAGGTTAATGCCTTTCTTTCTGATGGTACCAAATCTAAGTCAGAAGTTCCGTCAGGTGCTTCTACCGGTGAAAAAGAAGCGGTTGAATTGCGTGATGGTGGTTCCCGTTTAGGTGGCAAAGGTGTCCTTAAGGCTGTTAACAATGTTAATACTGAAATTAACGATGCTTTAAAGGGTAAGAGTCCATATAATCAGGGTAAGATCGATAAGATTATGATTGATTTAGATGGTACGCCGAATAAGGCACGTTTGGGTGCCAATGCCATCTTAGGCGTTTCAATGGCCGTTGCTCGTGCTGCAGCAATGTCTAAGAAAGAATCACTTTACCGTTACCTTGGCGGTTGCAATTTAGAATTACCACAAACTTATCACAATGTAATTAATGGTGGTGAGCATGCTGATAACGGAATTGACATTCAAGAATTCATGATCACACCAATTAAGAAGACTAGTTTCCGTGATGGCTTTGAAAAGATAGTTAATACTTACCATGCTTTGAAGAGTGTTATCGAAGAAGCTGGTTTTACCACTGGTTTAGGGGACGAAGGTGGCTTTGCTCCTGACCTTAAGAGTTCTGAAGAAGCATTGAAGATGTTGCAAAAGGCTATTACCAAAGCCGGTTACAAGCCGGGTGAGGATGTTGCTATTGCCTTTGACGCTGCAGCTAGCAGCTTCTTTAATCCTGACGACAACAAGTATCACTTTGAAGGCCATATTTGGGATGGTAAGCAAATGCTTGATTACTACGATAAGCTTTTGCAAGAATTTCCAGAAATTATTTCTGTTGAGGACCCATTTGCAGAAAATGATTGGTCCAATTTTGAAAAATTTAATGCTCGCTTTGGTAATAAGATTCAAGTTGTTGCTGACGATAATGTATGTACTAATCCTAAATTAGTTAGAAAAGCTATTAAAAATAAGCTTTGTAACTCAATTTTGATTAAGCTTAACCAGATTGGTACTGTTTCTGAGACACTAGAAACCATTAGTTTGGCTAAGAAGAACAATATGACTACATTCGTTTCTCACCGTTCAGGTGAAACTGGCGATACTTTCTTAGCTGACTTTACTGTTGCTACTTGTGCTGGTCAATTAAAGTCTGGTGCTCCGGCAAGAAGTGAGCGGGTTGAAAAGTACAACCGTCTGCTTGAAATTAAGGAAGAGATTGGTCCAGATGTTGAACATTTAGCTCATTATCCCAACAACGTCGATCTTGATTAATAAGTGATGAATAAAAAACATTAAAAAATTTTCTCGAATACAAAAACGCCCTAAAATACCTAGCTTTTAGGGCGTTTTTCTTATGTTTTCCAAGGAATATAAGAAATTTTCTTTGATTTAATTCTGTTTCTACTAATTAGAGTAAATTTAGCTTCTGAACAATCTTTTTCGATTCTATCATTTAATTTTAAACTTCGAGGTACAAAAGTGTTGCTTATGCTGTTTCTATTTTGATTTTCAGGAGTTAATTCAATGCTATATGATTGATTATTAGGATATTTAAAAATTATAAAATAAATATTATCTCTTTTTAATCTTTTATTTTTGGATTTTGAATTAATAGTTGTGTAAACCTTACAGTTTTGAATATGCATAAATTGATATAAAAATAAAACACCAATAATTTTGTCTTTATTTTTGCTAAACCAGCCTTGATCGGCTTTCTTTATTTTTTCGAGTGTCCAATCATTTTTTAAACCCTCAAATACAGCTTGTGAATAGTAACTGGGTAATCCAACATGATGGTTATGTGATAATCCTAATAAATGAGGAATATTATTATTCATAATTTTTATTTTTATAATATTAAAATTTTTTATATTAGTTTTATATTTATACACATACTGAGAAGTGTATTTTTCAAGAGAGTTAGCTAATTCTTTAAAATTAACAGTATTTGGGTCTATATTACCGTCAAATTCTTGTAACCATTTTTCATCATATAACAATATCATCTTCTCCAAAAGAATTAGTAATAAAAAAAGAGGCCGCAGCCTCTCTTCCGCGAATTGGTTTCACCCATCGCTAGATAATGCCCTATCTAACCTCAAGGGATGGTAGTCCTGAAATTATTTTACTTTTATTTTAAAAGCCCTCAGGCGGGTACAAGCCATATCCACTAGCCCGTAATTATAGAAAATTTATCTTCTATATACATAATACAGAACTCAAAATATTAATTCAACTAAATTAAATTAATATTTAAAGTTAATTCGCTTTTTTAATATAATGATTCAAAATGAATGGCGAAAGTACCGTTGTAATAATGATTACCAGAATTAAACTGGAATAAATATCTTCGGGAAATAAGTGGTGTGTGATGCCAATTTGAGCAACAATCAACGCAACCTCACCACGTGAAACCATCCCTGAACCAACAATATTCGCTTCATTTTTACTAAAACCAAACATTTCACTAGAATATTTTCCAGCCCAGAATTTTGATACCACAGCTAGTACGGTCATCACAAGAATGAACCAAATATCTTTAAAGAAGCTATCAAAGGTCATTGATAAACCGATATCTGCAAAAAAGACGGGAATAAAGACAGAGTAACCAATTGCGCTAATAGAGGAATTAACTTCCTTATACTGTGGGGTCTGTCTGATTGCTAAGCCACCGAAGAAGGCACCAACTACTGCAGACAGACCAACAAAATCAGCAGCCCAGGCCATCGTTAAAGCTAAGATGAGGGATGCAATTACTACAGAATAGTTAACGTCTAATTTCTCCGCAATTTTCATGAAATATGGGGCAATAAATTTATAAATTATCCAGACTACAACAAAATATGCTGCCTCGATTAATAAATTGATGAAGAAATTATTAGTTATACCACTTTTACCGCCTTCGTGGCTGAAGGTAGTAAATAAACTGAGCACAATCACTGCTAATATATCGTCAACTACAGCCGCTCCTAAAATTGCTGTACCAGCACGAGTCTGCAGTTGATGAGCCTCTTTTAAAACTACGACCGAAATTGATACACTGGTTGCCGCGAAAACAATACCAATGAAAATGGCTTCTAATGGCTTCATACCAAAGGCATAACTGGCTAGTCCCATAAATACTACGGGCAATATTACCCCGATACCGGCTACTGTGAAGCTTAACTTAAAGTACTTTTTGAGTAGATCAAGATCACTTTCAAGCCCAGCTAAAAACATTAATAGGATTACCCCAAATTGAGAGAAGAGGCTGATAATGTCATTTGGTTTTACCCAATTTAAAAGTGCAGGCCCCAAAACTATTCCAGATAAGAGTTCCCCAACTACTGCTGGCATATTAAAACGGGCAAATAACTGTCCTAACAAGACCGTCGTTAATAGAATTAAAATTAATTCTCCTAAAAAGTACATCTTTTCCCCTTTCTTAAGGCAAAATAAAAAGCCCTCAAGTTCTTGCTCCTTGACCCAAAGAAGCTAATCTTGAAAGCTTTTATTTTTTAATAAAAACCCAACCGCTAAATAAGTATTTATTTAGTTTTAAGTTTAAGTGATTTTTTAATTAGTTGCAACTTCACCAGTTTGTTTAGGATTCTTAGGCTTAGTCTTTGCAAGCAAAGCTAAACTGATTGAGAGTAAATCGATACACTCTTGTAAGATAGCTCCCCAAATAGCTGGGATAATACCTGTGAAGGCGATTAATTCAACGAAGACGATAATAGTAATAGCAGTTAAAACATCAACGTTGGCTACCTTCATTGTGTGCTTAGAAATAGCAACCGCATCGTTAATTTTAGATAAATCGTCAACCATGATAACTGCATCAGCACTCTCACTAGCAGCTGATGCACCTTTAGCACCCATGGCAATACCAACATCGGCAGCAGTTAAACTTGGGGCATCGTTAATACCATCACCAGTCATAACGACAGGACGGTTTTCTTTCTTGACGTCTCTAATTGCTTTGATTTTTTCATCAGGCAGAAGCTGGTAACGAATGTCATCAACTCCAGCTGCTTTACCAATTTTATCAGCAGCGTCTTTGTGGTCACCGGTAAGCATCATAATGTGTTTAGCACCCTGACGACGCAAACGGGCTAATGTACTTGGAGTTTCAGGACGAATTTGATCTTTAAAGGTAATGTAACCAGCATATTTACCATCAATTGAAATGGTAATAGTTGTAGAACCGAAGTTAAATTTCTCCTTATTATTAGGATCGGTAAACTCTGTTCTACCAACTTTAATAACGTGATTGGCTACCGTGCCTTCTACACCTTGACCGGTGGTTTCTTTAATTCCATGAGCTGGCTGGATCAACTTCTTATCGGTAACTTTAACAAGGGAACTTGCGATGATGTGGGTTGATTGCTGTTCAACACTAGCAGCCAAACTTTGCAGTTCTTCTTTTGAAATATCCTTTGAAGCAGGTACAATTTGATCGATTACCAACTGGTTCTTAGTTAAAGTACCGGTTTTATCAAAAGCAAATGTTTTAGCGTCAGCTAATTTTTCAATGGTTGGACCAGATTTAACAATAATATGGCTGTTTGACATTGAACTCATGCCAGAGATTAAGGCAACTGGTGCGGCAATTAAAAGTGGACATGGGGAGGCAACAACCATAACTTCCGCGAATCTTGTTGGGTCTTTTGAGAAGATCCAAGCAGCTACACCAATAACTAATGAAATGACAGTAAATGGTACGGCATAACGGTCAGCCATTTTGACAAACTTAGCGGGCTTAGATTGTGAAGACTTAACTAGGGCAACGATAGACTGGTACTCTGAGTCCTTGGCAGCCTTAGTTGCTTCCATTTCTACGGCTGCATCACCGTTAATGGAACCAGACATTAAGTCGTCTCCCGGTTTCTTAGAAACTGGTACAGATTCACCGGTTAATGAAGATTGGTCAAACCTAGAAATTCCTTTAACAATTCTACCGTCAACTGGGACTTGTTGACTTGGCTTCACGATAACGTGATCGCCAACTTTTAAGTCTTCAGCTTTTACTTTAACAATTCCACCGTTTTCCATCTTATTGGCAAAGGTTGGTGAATTATCCAAAAGTGAACGTAATTCCTTGTCAGCTTGTCCGGTTGCGTAGTCTTCAAGTGTTTGACCACCTGTTGCCATAACCATGATCATCCATGAAGCCCATTCGTCTCCAATTAACATGGTTGATACGATAGCGATAACTGCTAGGATATCAACCCCATAACGGCCGTTTTTCCAATCTTGGATAATTTCGGTCATTAAGGCAATCACCATTATGACCCCAATAATATCGATTAGGATACTTTGAATTGGGAAATCGAGACTACCAATATTAAAAAGATTTGGCGCATGGAATACAAATTGGCAGATAAGACCAATTAATCCAACGAGCAGAACGACAATAAATTTCCACTGACGTTTTAATGTCATTGTTTCTTGCCTCCATAAAAAAACGTAAGTATATTCAACATTTTAACACTTATAGCAAGAATGTAAATTAGAATTACTCTAAATTAGATTAATTGGTCAATAATTTTACTTATTTTTCATTTACTACTTCTTTTTCCTTTGGTGTGACGGTGTAATGACTGTCAAATGTGTGTACCACGTAGTTAAAAGCTTTGATCCATTCACGTCGTGTGAGTAGTCCTTGAAAAACGTCTTGGTCATCAACAACCGGTAAAAAGGCATTATCAATTAAAAGATGCAGTTGTGTTTCTAACGTTGTCTGAACAAAGTTGATCTTGCTGAACTTGGTTTGCATGACATCGCGCACCTTTAACTTATCTAAGGGTTCGATACTGATTTTATCTGTTTTAAGCATTTTATCGGTAATCATGGCTAGACTTATTAGACCAACAACCCGGCTTTTCTTATCGAGTACCGGAATTTTAGAATATTTGACTCTAGTTAAAATTAAAAAGGCATGGTAGAGAGGATTATCATCTTCTACAAATGCGATTCGACTTGCCGGGATTAAAAATGAACCGGACTTTTCTTCAATTAAATGTTTGATTGAGGGCGAAAACATGTAAGCGCTCCTTTCTTCCTATAATATAGTATACAGTAAAAAGGTGAGGAAAAAGAAAAGACCCGCAAAAAATGCGAGTCCATTAGTTTCATCTACTTTGGAGGAGTAAGAATGAATGAAATAAAAAAGTGGGAGTATTGTAGCAAGTTCTTTCGCCTCACTACAATTTATATAATATAGGGTAAATGTGAATTAATAATGTTTAAATTCTTACAAATTGGTAAAGAAAACATTTAGAACTTTTAAAGAATAAGAAAAACTCACGTAACACACGTGAGTCGAAAGGGATAGATATGAAATTGGTTATAAAGCCAAAATTTTTTATTTTCATTATTTACTTGGAGGAGTATGAATGAAAAACAAAAAAGTTGAGTGTAATAAACAAGTACTTTTAAGCTCTTACTCGTTACAAACATAGTATAACTTCCAATTGTGAAAAAAGTGTGACGAAATTAAGATTTATCGAAAATAATTGAAATAATACCTATTCTATTAAGGTAATTAACTTAAATAACGCTTTCATTAAATTAAAAATGTAAATTTTTGGCTTTTTACCCATCGTTATTTGGTTACTAACTTTTACTAATCGCTATAATAGTAACTGATCATTAGAAAAGGGTAGTTTAATTTGAAAAAGTTAGGCAAAATTTTGTTGCACTTATTGCCAATCTTTCTTCTTATAGTAGGAATAGGAGTGATATCTTATTTTGGTCATCAATGGTGGCAAGAAAGTGAGTTGCAAAGAGAAAGGCCTAAGGTTGTGAAGGCTAAGGATGGAACTAATATTAATGCTAGCTGGCATACTTTTTCAGCCTACCAAAAAGGATTACGAGATAAATATTCCTTCATTAATAAGACTTCAGTTTATGTTCCGCCAAGAACGTGGGATGGGAAAGATTTCATTATTCCTGGTCTTGTTTCAACTAAAAGTTATAACTTTGCAAATAAAAAGTATGATATTTCTGACAGCATGACGCCACAAGGTTTAGCGGTAGTGAACAAGTATATATTGATTACCGCGTATGATGGTGAACACAAACACGCGTCCGTAATATACGTCTTGAATAAGAAGACTGGCAAATACCTTAAGACAATTCAAGTTAAGGGCCGGTCGCATTTAGGTGGAATTGCTTATGATCCAGTTGCCAAAAATATTTGGGTGACGGAATCCATCGGTGATGATCCGGCTTTGATGTCTTTTTCATTAAAAGATTTAAAAAAGTATAATCCTAAAAAGCACCTTCCAATTGAATATGACCACAAAATTGTAATTCCTACCATCGAAAATGCCTCGACTGTAACTTATTATGACAACCAATTGTTTGTCGGCTTTTTTAATATGTATGATCGCGGCAAGGTTGCTAGTTACAGAATCACTCGTGGCGGCAAGCATAATGGCTCAATTACGAATAATGAAATTAAATCCGTGACTGGTTCTGTCAGGTGGACAAATGCTGATGGTGAAGCGTCTATGGACAAACAAATTCAAGGAATTGCAATTTATCAAGATAAGATTTTTTTGAGCCAATCATATGGAAGCAATGACTCTAAACTTTATGTTTTTCCTACTAGTGCCTTAAATTCTTTAGATGAAAAGAATGCAGAAAAAATCATCGATATGCCGCCGTACTTGGAACAAATCACGGCCTATAAAGGACAGCTTCTATGTCTTTTTGAATCTGGAGCGAAATTGTATGCTAAACCGCAGATTGTTATAATGGATAGAATTTTATCATTGAATATTAATGCCTTATTTGGTGTTTAAAAGGAGTAAAAAATGGGAAAGCAGAATTATCGAAAGAAGATAACGTTTTGGTTGCGTTTCTCCGGCTGGCTGTGTTTATTACCTGCTTCAGTTTATTTATATCTTTACCAGGTAATTAGCTCGTCGAGTTATTCAAGCCTTTATTTAGTTGAATTAATCATCGTAATTTTATTTGCGGTGTACCTGCTGACAACAGCCAAAAATCCCCGCTGGACAAAGACTAAAAATATGATGGGGTTGATGATTTTTGCATTAATTTTTGTATCATTAGGTATTTTTATTCCACTTTGCTTTGCGTACGGTGATTGCCGCAAGTTAAACAAATAAAAAACTTATTTTGGTAAAATGTTTAAATTTGGTAAAATATCAATTAGGGTTTCTCTAGTTACTGCAAACTGTAGTACTATAGTGCCATAGTAAATTTATGTTATTCGAGGGAGATTATGGAGAAAAAGCAAAAAGTTGATTCTAAAGGCAAACGCATTGGAATGTTTGTCTTGAAGACAATTATTTACTTTGCTATCCTGATGGCTCTAATCTATTTGTATGAATACAGTGGCCTTACTTCGGTTCACTTTATTTATAACGAATTTTAAGGTAGGTGCTATCAGATGATCAAAGATGTAATTAAAAAAATTGACGAGGTTGCCGCAAATGATCCTAACAGAATCGTTTATGACTATCTCGGTAAAACTAACACTTATGATGACCTTAAAAAGCGTTCGGATGTGTGGGCACATAAAATCGAAAGTTTAGATATTCCAGCAAAAAGTCCAATTATGGTCTGGGGTGGCCAAACCTTCGAAATGATTGCCAGCTTCTTAGGATGTGTGAAATCAGGGCACGCTTATATTCCAATTGCTAGTTATTCTAACGCTGAGCGTTTAACCATGATTCAAGAGGTATCTGAGTCTAAAATTGTTCTCGCAATTGATAAATTGCCGGACGTTGATTTATCGGGGATTCAAGTTGTTAAACCAGATGATGTTAAAGATGGTAGCTACCAAATTGATCAAAACAAATTTGTAGAAGGCAACGATAATTTTTATATCATCTTTACTTCAGGTACTAGTGGAAAGCCAAAGGGAGTCCAAATTAGTCATGCTAACTTACTCAGCTTCGTTAACTGGGAATTATCTGACTTTAATTTGCCACAACATCCGAGCTTTTTAGTCCAAGCACCGTATTCGTTTGATTTATCAGTTATGAGTCTTTACCCAGCATTAACTGCTGCAGGTAAGTTGGTTGTTTTGCCACATGATGTTACGCAAAACTTCGTGCAGCTGTTTCAAACGATGCCAAAGCTGCAATTCAACGTTTGGGTTTCAACCCCATCGTTTGCACAGATGTGTTTCTTGGATAAAACGTTTGATGCCAAGCACCATCCAGACTTAACGCACATGCTATTTTGTGGGGAAGAATTGCCCCATGATGAAGTTGCAACGCTAAAGAAGAAGTTCCCTGACGCACATATTTTCAACACCTATGGTCCAACTGAAACAACAGTTGCCGTAACCCAAGTTGAAATTACTGACGACATCCTTAAGAAATATGATCGTTTGCCAATTGGCCGTCCTAAAGAAGACACCAAGATTACGATCGATAAATCTAAGGGTGATAAGGCCGATGATGGTGAAATCATCATTGAAGGGCCTAGCGTTTCAAAGGGTTATATGAATAACCCAGAGAAGACTGAGGATGCATTCTTTAAACAAGATGGCGATAAATATCAAAGCCACCGTTCAGGGGATGAAGGCTTCTTTGATGGCGACATGCTTTTCTACCGCGGTAGAATTGACTTTCAAATCAAATTCAACGGTTATCGAATTGAACTTGAAGAGATTAACCACTATTTAGACCAAAACGAACTTGTTCGTTACGGTGTTGCTGCACCTAAATACAATAAAGATCATACTGTTAAACAAATTGTTGCTGAAATTGAATTAAAAGATGGTATTAAGCATAAATACTCTGAGGCTGTCTTAACTAAGAAGATTCGTGACGATCTGGCTAAGAATGTGATGCCTTATATGATTCCACAACGTTTTATCTACCGTGAAAAATTACCGATTTCACAAAACGGGAAAGTGGATATTAAAAGTGTTATTAAGGAGGTTAATAAGTAGTGAATTTTAATTTCATTAACTTACAGCCTTACTCTAACCCACAGTACTTCATCTATTTGATGATCGCTTTAATACCGATGATGATCGGGCTTTATCATGGTCACCGTTTCAAGACCTATGAAGCCATCTTCTCACTGGTTTTCCTGTTCTTAATCTTTGATGGGGTCAAATGGCATCAAGGTGTGAACTTAATAATCTATTTGATTATTGAATTTGCAATTACCTTCTGCTATTTGCACTATCGTAAAGTTGGGAAAAATAAGACTTGGGTCTTTTGTTTGGCCGTAATTTTAGCAATCATACCGTTAGCGCTGGTTAAGATTCAAACAGCGTTTCCGCAAACACAAGTGCATGGGCTTCTCGGTTTCTTAGGTATTTCTTATATTACCTTTAAGACTGTACAAGTAATTATGGAAGTTCGGGATGGCGCAATTAAAAAAGTTGATCCTGGTACTTACCTAAGATTTCTGTTGTTCTTCCCAACTATTTCATCAGGTCCTATTGACCGTTACCGGAGATTTAAGAAAGACTTTGATAACGCACCTACTCGTGATCAATATATAACTGATATGAGATACGCAGTACGTTACCTATTCCAAGGTTTCTTATATAAGTTTATCTTGGGCTGGTTCTTCGGAACTTATTGGTTGCCGAAAATCAGTAAGGCAGCTTTAGCTGTTGGTAATGCCAATGGTGGTCTTAAGCTATCATGGTGGTTGCTAGCATATATGTACTGTTACAGTATGTACCTGTTCTTTGACTTTGCTGGGTACTCATTATTTGCGGTATCAATTTCATACTTCATGGGTATCCATACGCCAATGAACTTTAATATGCCATTTATTTCTAAGAACATTAAAGAGTTCTGGAATCGTTGGCACAAGACTTTGTCATTCTGGTTCCGTGATTACATCTATATGCGGTTTACTTTCTTTGCTATGAAGAATAAGTTAATCAAAAACCGAATTAGATTATCACAAGTTTCTTACTTGCTTTTATTCGGAATCATGGGCTTTTGGCACGGTCTAACCTGGTATTACATTGTTTATGGTTTATTCCATGCGATAGCAATTATTATTAACGATTACTGGTTGAGATTTAAGAAGAAGCACAGAAAACAAGTTCCATCGAATATATTTACGAAATGCTTAGCCATTTTCATAACTTTCAATGTAGTTTGTTTAAGTTTCCTTATTTTCTCAGGCTTCCTTAGTCAATTATGGTTCGGCTGGAAGTAAAGTATAATCGGCATAGAAATTTAGTTTTAGTTGAAAGGTTTTAATTATGGATACTAAAAAAGAAGTTTTAAGTATTTTAAAAGATTTAACTAGTGAAGATTTATCAGACAAGATGGACGAAAACATTTTTGCCAACGGCTTAATGGATTCAATGGCAAGTGTTCAGATGCTTTTAAACTTGCAAGATAAATTTAATATTGATGTTCCAGTTTCAGAATTCGATCGTAAAGAATGGGATACCCCAAATAAGATTGTTGCAAAGGTGGATAGCTTAAGAAATGAGTAATAAACGCCGACTGTGGCAGATTTTTGGCCCGGTTCTATGCGCTTTTATCTTATTGTTAGTTGTCTTCTTGCTTCCATGGGAGAGAACCTTTTCTAAGGAATCACTTTATGAAGCTGCTGCTTCACAAACTACAACCGTATTTAAAGGTTCAAAGATGAAGCAAGAGGCTTATGACGATGGTTATGTACCTTTCTACGGTTCAAGTGAATTATCACGAATGGATCCACTCCACCCAAGTGTGCTTGCTGAAAAGTACCATAGAAGCTATCGTCCATTCCTATTAGGTGGACCAGGTAGTCAATCTCTGGCCCAATATTTAGGGATGCAAGGAACAGCTAAACAACTTAAAGATAAAAAAGCTGTAGTGATCATTTCACCACAATGGTTTACTAAAAAGGGTCAAGATCCTAATGCCTTTACTATGTATTATTCACCACTTCAAGCATGTAATTTCTTGTTAAGTGCTAAGAATAACAAAACTGATCGTTATGCAGCTGAACGTTTTCTCGAAATGCCCGAAGTTAAGGGTGAAATCAAGTCAGGTATGAGATCAGTAGCTAAAGGAGAAAAGTTAACCAGTACGCAGAAATTTATTTTAGAAAATCGTCGGAGAATGTTAAACAACGAGGATAAATTCTTTAGTACATTCCAACTGCGTAACCGTGTTGAAAAGATTCATAAGAAGACAAAGTTATTACCTAATACTTACTCAGTTGCAGCACTAGATAAAGTCGCTGATCAACAAGCAGCAGAACATACCAATTCGAATGATTTTGGAATCGATAATAATTTCTTTAGACTTCGTTTGCCTAAGAAGACTTTGAAGAGGTTAAAAGGTAGCCAACGTAACTTTGACTACACCAAATCAGTTGAGTATAGTGACTTTCAATTGATGCTAGAACAATTTGCGAAGCAGCATACTAATGTTTTGTTCATTATCCCAGCAATCAATGAGAAGTGGTCTGATTACACCGGTTTATCACAACCTATGTACCAAAGATCTGTTTCTAAGATTAAGTACCAGCTGACTAGTCAAGGCTTTGATAATATCACTGACCTATCTAGACAAGGTAATAGAAAGTACTTCATGGAAGACACCATCCACTTAGGTTGGCGTGGTTGGGTAGCATTTGACCGAGCCGTTAAACCGTTCATGAAGAAAGCTAACAAACCATATAATTACAGCATGCATGACTATTTCTATTCTAGAAAATGGCAAATAAAACCGTATGCATCACCTACAGGCGTAACTGACCAAAACAAAACTAATAAAAAAGATAGTTTAAAAGCAAAGTAGTGCGCCAGGCTGTTAATGGTTTGGGTATTAAGGGCTCAGTTTTAGTCATTAATAATGGTAAAACTTTGCTCGATTATGCTACAGACAATACAACTGACACTAGTTATTTGATTAATTCTGTTCAAAAATCAATGACTGCAGCCATGGTTATGCGGGAGATTCAAGACGGTAAGTTGAGTATGGATGATCGGCTTGCAAAATTTTATCCGACAGTTCCGGGAGCTAAAAAGGTCAAGATTAAGGATTTACTTAAAATGACCTCTGGACTTTCACTTGAACCAGGAAAGAAGCTGGGTACTAAACACTTTGTTTCTGATGAGGATAATATTAAACACGATATAAAAAAGACCGTCTTTGATAGCGACATGGTAGGTAAATGGAATTATAGTTCCTTAAACTACGTTTATTTATGTGGCATTATCTCTCAACTTGAGAATAAGTCCTATGAACAATTGTTTAAATCAACTTTTGTTAAACCGTTAAAGCTTAAACATACTGCGTTCTTATGGTCTAGTCCAGGTAAGTTAGTTGCAAGTGGGTTAGTTCCTGGTCATGATTTTAAGCATGGCAGGTATACTACCGTCAAGTATCGTTCATCGGTGCGTGAAGCTCATAATGAACTTGGCGCCGGTTCAGTTGTAATGTCTAACCACGATTTAGCTAAAGTATTGCAATATATTTTAGCGGGAAGTCTGCTGACAAAGGAGAGCCGAAAGATTCTCTATAAAGCTGGGCCACCATCATATTATAATGGTGGGCTTTACAACAAGGCCAGATATAAGACGGCTAATGGTGCTGGTCAAGGTTACTTTACCTTTATGCGTAGTACTAAAGATGCTCGAGATATGATTATTATTCAAAATAACCATTCGGATGGTAAGAAATTTATACCAACGAAGGTCAAGATTGATAAGATTATGTCTAAACTTATAAGCATGAAATAATATAAAAGAATAGGATAGAAGTAAAATTCTACCCTATTTTTTATTGAATTAGTTTATGTCTTGTCTTTTGTCTGTCTGAATGCTAAAATCTTCTTGTACCGCCACTAGAAAGTAATCATTTTCTCCGGTAGCGAAAATGTTATCTTCTATATGTGGTCAGAAGTGGCGGTCAACACTGTGTGAGCCTAGTTCCGATGTTGGTGGAATTAGGCTTTTTTTATGCTTTTTTTCCTGTTAAAATGAAAAGAGTAGGTATATTTTATATATATAAAATAGAATATAAAGGAAGGTTTTATGTCTAGAAAAGAAATAAAAGCGGAAGCTAAAGATAAATTACGTGGTAATTGGGGTTGGGCAGTTTTAGTCTTTTTCATTGACTTCATAGTTTGCTCAATTTTGGCCGGTGGTGTTACCGCCGGTACCCATAATGGTAGTTGGAAATATAAAATGTCTTTGCTAAATCCAGAATACTATTATAAGTATGGAACCACTTCGACAATTATGGGTATTATTACTGGTTTTATCGCTTTGAGTTTAGTAATTTCCTTTTTGAACTTTAGAGATGGTAAGAAAGATGGTGTACTTAAAGCCGCCTTTTCATCATTTACTAATGGTCGCTTTGGTCCAGAAATAATTAACTATCTGTTAAGTACGGTCTTTACTTACTTATGGACTCTGCTTCTGATTATTCCTGGCTTTATTAAATCATATTCTTATGCAATGACTCCATATATCGTTAGTGATATGGTTGCCAGTGGCAAGACTGTCCAGGCTACTAGCGGAATTACTGCAAGTAGAAAATTGATGGACGGTCATAAGATGGAACTGTTTGTTTTTAATCTTAGTTTCTTAGGCTGGTTTATTTTTGGTTTGATTACGTTAGGAATTGGTTTCTTATGGCTTGTTCCTTATTACCAAACTTCTAGGGCAAACTTTTACCGTGCTTTAGCAGGAAGTCAATTTAAATAAAAATATTTAATTATATAAAAAATGGATGCAGTTTTCTGCATCCATTTTTATTAGATTGTCTTTTTAATAACTACTCAAATCTTCTAAACTATTTTGAAATATTTGATCTGCGTACTTTGTGCTCTCACTATCATCTTTTCGCAAAACCCTCTTGACTTTGTGGGAACTCAATTGGTTAACAATATAAAACTTTAAAGCTTTATTTGTCAGCTCATCTAAGTTCATACCAGTCATCGCCATGTATTTTTCGGATAATTTTTCAATTCTATCGTTTAGTTCGATTCTTTTCCTACCCATTTTTCTCACCCTTCAATAACTAATTATATTATATCATTTTGTTAATTAATCAATAAGTCTTACGGTATTAAATTAAATTTTTATGGCATTGTATAATTAGGTTATTAATTTGATCTAAATATATTATAAAACGAAGGAAATTATTAATGATAGACTCTGTAACTAAATTTATACTTTGGGTAAGACAGCGTTCTTTCTTTAGGGCGGTCCAACGTACCTTGGTAATGCTGATGCCGATAGCGGTACTAGGCTCATATTTTAGTCTTTTACACGATAGTGTTTTTACGCCAGATGGCATCATCTATAATATTTTTAATCTGGACGTAATCATGTCCGATCATGTTTGGTATGGTGGTGCCTTTGTCTGCCAGGGGATGGTGCAGGTTACATTTGGCGTCTTCGGCGTTTACGCTGCTTATTTCGCAGCCCATTATACGGCACGTTTATACCAAAAGGATTCTACAATGGCAGGAATGACCGCCGTGATCGCTATTCTATTTTGTGCTTACGCTAATACTGTTGGGAATGTTTCTGAGCAACAATCACCATTTTCGTCAAGTTTATTACGGGTAAATGGGGTCTTTATTGCTCTACTAATTGGTTATGGGGTAGGACAGGTCTTTCACTGGCTTGGTAACGATTATGCACCTGTTAGGTATGAACATGCTCAACGCATACAGCGTAGATCTTGGAATGCTCTTATTCCGATTTCTGTATCGATCGGGATCAGTATAATTTTAGGTGTCCTCATTTATGAACTACAGATAAAAATGCTTAATTCTGGTAGTTTTAAGTTATTGGTTAGGCGCATTCAAGGAACGAATAACTTGGGGGAAGTTTTACTTTTGTCAGTTGTGGTAATGTTTCTTAGCTGGCTTGGGATAGGTTACCCCTTAAATTCCTTGTCAACTTCGATTAATAGTGGTTATACTGCCGATAACCTGACCTATGCTTTACAAAGAGGTAATTCCTGGAATGTACCCTATAAATTTTTGGGTAGTTCCCTGATTAATACTTACGGAACGATGGGTGGAGCAAGTATTGTATTAGCCGTGATTGTGATTGTTCTTTTAAGAAAAGAACATAAAGAAATTGAATCTATTGCCCAAATTAATTTATTACCAGTAGCCTTTACGTCAGTTTTAGGGTTTGCGGTTGGGATGCCAATTATTTTGAATCCGCTTTTTATGCTGCCAATGATAATTATTCCGTTAATTAATATGACCCTTGCGGCCGGAGCAATTGCTGTTCATTTTATTCCCGTTTGTGTTTATCCTGTATTGAAGGGAACTCCTGGGATTTTAATCGCGTTTTTTGGGACAAATGGTAACTGGACAACCTTGCTTTTTTCACTACTTTTGTTTGTAATAGATGTTTTAATCCTCATTCCTATTATTAGAATTGGTGAAAAAGTTGAGCTTAACTTAGAAAAAGAAAATCGAAGGAATGATTTAAATGCACAAAAATCATAATTTTAAGTGGTTAATTTTGGTTTTATTGCTTGTTGTTGCGTTAGCGATTCCTGGCTATTTTTGGATGAAAAAATCTAACCATGCAAAGGCTGAGCGGCAGAAGTCACTTATGTCTCCGGTAATTATGGTACCGGGGTCTAGTGCAACGACTGAGCGTTTTAACCAGTTAATCGATGAGCTTAATCAAGCTACGTTAAATAAACACAGCGTGCTCAAAGTTAATGTTTCTAGCACAGGCAAGCTTTCTTATAAGGGCACAATTGCTAAAAATGATTTAGAACCTTTTATTATTGTGGGTTTTGAAAATAGTAAGGATGGTTATAGCAATATTAAGAAACAGGCTGGTTGGCTAGATAAGGCGTTTGATTCACTCGCGCATAATTATAAGTTTAATAATTTTAAAGCCTTTGGTCACTCCAATGGGGGCCTTATATGGACTTACTGGCTAGAACATTACTATGCAGATTATTCAAATGAAATCACGATGAAACGACTGATGACCTTAGGTACGCCATATAATTTCAATGAAAAGAATATCAATAATAAGACGCAAATGCTGGAAACTTTCATTAAGAATAAAAAGAAGATTCCTAAGAATTTAATTGTTTATTCTCTTTCTGGGGGTAAAAATTACGAGTCAGACGGAATTGTACCAGAATCTAGTGTTGCTGCTGCTAAGTATATTTTTCAAAATCAGGTAAAGAATTATACAGCAATGACCGTGACCGGTGCGGAAGCCGATCATTCGGACTTGCCGCAAAATAGGCAGGTAATTCAGGTGATTCAACAATATCTGCTTAAACCAGGAAATAAACAAGAAAAGCAGTTAGGTCAAAATAAGAGAAAAAATAGGAGAAAAAATATTAATAAATGAAGTATCAAAAGAGACCAACACAAATTGAAGTAATCGGTGGCAGGGTTAATAATTTAAAAAATATTAATGTGAATATTCCTTTGCACCGCTTTGTTGCTATTTCTGGACTCAGTGGTTCGGGTAAGTCTTCTCTAGCGATGGGGATTTTATACTCTGAAGGTGCGCGCCGTTACCTTGATTCATTAGCAACTTATACCCGCCGGCGAATCAGCCAGGTAGGAAGAGCGCAAGTCGATGAAGTGCGCCATATTCCGTCAGCTTTAGCCTTGCGCCAGCGTCCCACGGTTCCAGGTGTACGTTCAACTGTTGGAACGGTTACGGAAATCTTTAATATTCTGCGTCTGATCTTTTCAAGATTGGGGTCACCAGTTTGTCCTAATGGCCACCAGGTATCACCTACTATTAAGATTGCTGAGGCAATGGATTTAACAGGTGATGATATGGGAAAAATCACCTGTCCTGTTTGTGGGGTAAAATTTTATGCTTTTAGCGCTGAAGATTTTGCCTTTAATTCCGATGGCGCATGTAAAAGATGTCAGGGTCTGGGAACAGTAGAGCAAGTTGATGATAATAAAATCATTGCCGATGAAAATCTATCCCTAGAAAATGGTGCGGTGGCTACCTGGCAGATTCCTGGTCGAAATTGGATGTGGCGCATCGCCCGTGAATTAGGTGTGCGTACCGATATTCCGTATAAAAAATTAAATAAACACGAAAAAGATATTATCCTGCATGGGAAAGAGCGAAAGGTACCGGTTGATATTCCGTCTTCGACTGGCCGGGTTTATCATCTGAATGCCCTTTATGAGAATGCTTATAATGCCGTAGAAAATTCACGTAAAACGACTAAATCTGAACGTGGACTTATGCGGATTAATTCCTTTTATAAATTTAGTACTTGTCCGCGCTGCAAGGGTTACCGGATCGATCCTAGTCGTTGGGGGCAACTAGTTGCCGGTAAAAACATCATTGAGGCAGAACATCTTACTTTAGATGAACTACCTCCTTACATGGAAGCAATTAAAAAATGGTTGCCAACCAATATGCAGGATTTGGCTGATAACTTGACCGGCGAACTTTTACACCAGGTACGGCCACTAATTAAATTGGGCTTAGATTATTTGAGCTTAGACAGGCAAGCTAATACCCTGTCTACCGGTGAATTACAGCGGATCCAGTTAGGCAGGACACTTAGAACGCAAACCACTGGTGTTTTGTATGTTTTAGATGAACCATCTGTGGGCTTGCACCCTGACAACGTTTCAGGTCTGATCGAGGTCTTTCATGAATTGGTTAATCAAGGTAATTCCTTAGTTGTAGTCGACCATGAAACTTCAATTATTTCTGCGGCTGATTGGGTTGTAGAAATAGGTCCAGGATCGGGCAGCGAAGGTGGACAAATTATTGCACAAGGTACGCCTAAAGCAGTAGAGCAGGATCCGCATTCACATATTGGTCCATATTTAACGGGGAATGCGCAGCTTTATGTCCGTAAACGTGCAGATAAAAAAGACATGTTTAAGGATGGCAAAATTAGTTTCTCGGTTACGAAGCACTTTAATTTGCATAATGTCCACACGGAGATACCAATCGGCCGGTTAACTTCTATCACTGGCTTTTCCGGAGCTGGTAAAACTTCCCTGATTTTAGATTCACTTCTACCAGCTTTGAAAGCTGAAGAAGGTAAGGAAGAAAGTCCAAGTTGGGTTAAAGACTTAGTTTCTGCTGGTATTAAAAATATTATTAGTGTCGACGCGACGCCAGTAGGGAAAAATCAACGCTCAACTGTGGCTACTTATACCAATATTATGACCCAGTTGCGTAAACTCTTTGCTAAACAACCACTTGCTAAGAAGTTAGGCTATACTGCAAGTCATTTTTCTTATAATAATAAAGAGGGGGCCTGCCCTACCTGTGGTGGTACTGGGACCATTTCGATGGATATTCAGTATCTGCCTGACATGGTGGAGATTTGTTCAACTTGTGGTGGCCGTCGCTTCAACCAAAAGGTATTACGGGTTAAATGGCATGGTATGAGTATTGCTGATGTTTTAGATTATTCCGTTGACGATGCGCTCAAAGAAGCTATTTTTGCTGATCAGCCTAGGATTAAAAAGACCGTCCAAACACTGCATGATATGGGCTTAGGTTATTTGCACTTTGGTGAATCTACCCCGGCTTTATCAGGTGGTGAGGCACAGCGAATGAAGCTGACCAGCCATATTCACCGCAGCCAAAAAGGGACATTGTTTGTGTTTGATGAACCTACGGTGGGTTTACATCCATATGATGTCCGGACTTTATTGCAGGTATTCCAAAAATTAATTGATCAAAAAGCTACTATTATTACGATTACACATGATCTTGATATCATGGCTAACAGTGATTATATGATTGACATGGGGCCACGTGGTGGTGATAAAGGTGGTCAAATTATTGCTTCAGGTCTACCTGTGGATATTTCTAGGAATAAGGCTAGTTTAACGGCAAAATATTTACGGGCACACTTAGAATTGTACCAAAAGTAGTAAATTTACTAGATCTTGTGAACACTATAAAGCATTGTTATATAAGCATTAATAAGCATAATAATTATTATTTCACAAATAATTTAAAAAGTGTGGAAAACTTTTCAAAAAAGACTTGCATTTTGTGGATAACCTGTTATACTAATAAGTGTAAGGAATTAGCAGTCAACTATATAGAGTGCTAATTTCAAATTCCAATACAAGGAGTGTTTGCATATATGGCATACTTTGACAACGATTTTGATAACTTATTTAATGAATTAAACGGTTCTTTCTTTGATAATGGTGGTGGCTCCGATGGTTCCATTCCTATTCACTATTCAAGTAATATTAATGGAACACCACAAGGCTTTGAACAAGGCCCACAACAGGGTAAAGGTGGCAAGCCGATTGGTGTTGATTTAGTTGAACAAGCTAAGAAGAATAAATATGATCCGGTTATTGGCCGTGATGAACAAATTAAGGCTGTAATTGAGATTTTAAGCAGACGTAAGAAGAATAATCCAGTTTTGATTGGTCCTGCCGGTGTTGGTAAGACTGCTATCGTAGAAGGCTTAGCTGAAAAAATTGCTAAGGGTGATGTCCCTGAAAAGATGAAGGACATGCACATTATTGCAGTTAATATCAACGATATGGTTGCAGGTTCTAGTCTTCGTGGGTCCTTTGAAGAGCGTCTGAAGAAGGTCATTGATAAAGCTAAGAAAGATCCTAACATCATTCTCTTTATCGATGAATTACACAACATTATGGGAGCAGGTTCTACTGACTCTGAAAATAACAACGGTGACGCTGCTAATATTTTGAAGCCGGCACTTGCTAGTGGTGATTTGAAGTTAATTGGTGCTACTACTACCAGTGAGTATCAAGAAATTGAAAAAGACGCAGCTCTTGCTCGTCGGTTCCAACCAGTTCAAGTTCCAGAACCTTCATCTAGGGTAACGGTTAAGATTTTGGAAGGCTTGAAGAAGAAGTATGAAGACTTCCACCACGTAAAATATGATGATGACGCATTGAAACTTGCAGTTACTTTGTCACAAAGATATATTCAAGGACGTTATTTACCAGATAAAGCCATCGATTTGATGGATGAGGCTGGTGCTAAGAAGTCTTTGACAGCTGCACCACGTGACGAAGATGGTATCAAGAAACGGATTAAGTCTCTGAAATCTGAAAAAGCCGATGCGGTTAAGAGTGAAGATTACGATAAAGCCGGTGATTTAAAGAAGAAGATCGATAAATTACAAGACGACCTTAAACATGTTGATAAGAGTGCTGATACACCAACTGTCACTAAGAAGGATATTTACTCTTTGATTGAAGAGGAAACTAAGATCCCGATGAGTGAACTTCATGCTGATGAGGGGCAGAAGAACGCCGACTTGGCTAAGAACTTGAAGAAAGTTGTTATTGATCAAGATAAGGCTATCGATGTAATTACCGATGCTATTGCTCGTAAGCAAGTCTTTAAAGATAATAACAGACCTACTGGTTCATTCTTACTCACTGGTCCTACCGGTGTTGGTAAGACGGAATTGGCTAAACAATTAGCTATCCAATTATTTGGTAGTGAAAAGCACTTAATCCGTTTGGATATGTCTGAATACCAAGATGAGATGGCTGTTAACAAGTTGATTGGTTCTGCACCAGGCTACGTAGGCTATGGTGAAGGTGGTCAATTAACTGAAAAAGTTCGGCACCAACCATATAGTTTGATTTTGTTTGACGAAATTGAAAAAGCTAACCCACAGGTATTCAACGCATTACTGCAGATTATGGATGATGGTCGGTTAACTGATGCTCAAGGCAGAACTGTTTCCTTTAAGGATACTATTCTGATCATGACTTCCAACGCAGGTTATTCCGATAAACTGCTTAAGAACGGTAAAGTTGACCATGAGAAGTTGATCAAGGCTCTTGAAACATACTTCAGACCTGAATTCTTGAACCGTTTGGATGCAATCGTACCATTCAACTCATTGACTGAGAAAGATATGACTAAGATTATCGATATCTACCTTAAGAAGATGTCCGATGTTCTGGCTAAGAAAGATGTCAGTGTTGAGGTTTCTCCTGAAGCTAAGACATTCTTGGCAGAAAAGGGTTACGACAAGAAGTTCGGTGCTCGTCCATTAAGAAGGGTTGTTGAACAAGATCTTGAGACTCCGATTGCTAAGCTAATTATGAGAAAGCCAGATACTGATAACGTTAAGTTCACAGCTGATGATAAGCACTTGTACTTAAACGGTGAGTCTGTCTTGGATATTTCTCCAAATCTTGAAGAAAAGGTTAAGAAAGACGACGCTGAAAAAGACAAAAAAGAAGATAAAGATTAATTATTAACTAAATAAGTCTGAAAACACAATAAAAGAGGTTATTCCCATGTGGATAACCTCTTTTTTTGTCCAATTTTTGTATAATAGACAGGGTATTTACATAAACGAGGAATAATATGTTTAAAAATAAAACGTTTGATATTACAGTAAAAGTTGTTTTAACGTTATTAGCTGTAGCTTCTGCGGGGGTAATATTCTTTACAGATTGGAATGGCCGCAGCGAAGCTATCTCCATAGTATATGGAATTCTGTTTTTGCTTGCCGCAATTGCTTTTTGGTTTAGTGATAAGAATAGAATAATAAAAATCATTTTAGACTGCCTTTTGGTAATTAACTTAATTATTACCATTTCACAGACAATGTCTGATATGCCATTGGGGATGATCGATGGCGGGCCTGTTGCCGCCTCTTTATTAGCAGTGTTGTTCGCCGCACCATCTGTTTTGGGATTGATTTATTTTAACTTAAGCAGCTTTCAGGATGGCTGGGACGTAATCCTAGTTTTGTTGCGGATAGTTCTAAGCTTTGTCGTGGGCTATACCTCACTCATACTTGTACTTATGTTGGCAGTTAGTGGGACGATGATTTGGCTTATGCCGCAATGGGCACAAATTGTCTTTGTTTACGGTATTTTACTCTTAGCTTTTTTGGATATTGTTTACGCAATTATTAATTGGCTAAAGTTTTATCGTGGCAAGTTAACCTGGATTACTACTAGTTTGTTTGTTATTCAAATAGTTGGTACATTGCCATTATTTGGCCCAATTAATTTTGAAAAAGTACTTTGGACGCTTTTTATCGTTGTAGTAGTTATAGCCACTGCGTATATGAATAACAGGGTTAAAGAAAGAAAAAGTAAGAAATAAATGATATATTTTTAATAATGAAAATTGGAATAGATTATTTCTTTTTGAAATAATCTATTTTTTGTGAAAGGGAGGGATTTTATGAGTGAAGATAATAAAGCACCACATTTAAAGCGGTCGATGACAGCTGGACAAATGGAAATGATCTCCCTTGGAGGAGCGATTGGTGTAGGCCTCTTTATGGGAGCTGGTTCAACAATTAAGTGGACCGGACCCTCTGTATTGTTGGCTTATATGTTTGTCGGCCTAATTCTGTATATCGTCATGCGGGCATTAGGTGAAATGCTTTACGTTGATCCTGGAACGGGCTCGTTTGCTGATTATGCCACAGAACATGTTCATCCAATTGCTGGTTACTTAGCTGAATGGGCTAACGTATTTCAGTACGTGATTGTTGGTATTTCAGAAGTGGTAGCAACTACCCAGTATTTACGTTTTTGGTGGAAAGGTAGTCCTGATTGGATTGCCGGTGTAGTTGTTATCCTATTTTTGTTATTGGCTAATTTAGTCAGTGCGAAGGCTTACGCAACGCTCGAATTTTGGTTTGCAATGATTAAGGTGGTTACCATTATTTTGATGATTATCTTAGGTTTTATGGTCATCTTATTTGGCTTCGGTAATGGTGGCCACCCAATAGGCTTTTCCAATTTATGGGCTCATGGTGGTTTCTTTACCGGCGGAATTAAAGGCTTTCTCTTTTCAATGGCAATTGTTGCCGGTTCGTATGAAGGAATTGAATTAATTGGAATTTCTGCCGGTGAAGTTTCTAATCCTAAAAAAGCGATCGTCAAGTCGGTTAAGTCCGTTCTTTGGCGAATTCTGATTTTCTACGTTGGTGCAATTTTTGTTATCGTAACCATTTATCCGTGGAATAAGTTGGGCTCAATCGGCTCGCCATTTGTTACGACCTTTGCCAAAGTAGGAATTACTGCGGCAGCCTCCATCATTAATTTTGTTGTGTTGACAGCAGCTTTGTCAGGAGCTAATTCAGGAATCTATTCATCAAGCCGGATGCTTTATAAGTTAGCTCGTGATAATGAAGCGCCTAAAACTTTTGGTTATGTTTCTAACCGAGTTGTTCCCAGTCATGCGATTCTGGGTATTACCGGTGGTATTTTTATCGGTTTTATTTTAAATGTGATCGTGCAATACCTAAACAAGTCTTTGGCAAATTTATTTGTTATTGTTTATAGTTCCTCAGTTCTGCCGGGGATGGTATCTTGGTTTGTAATCTTGCTGGCAGAGTTGAACTTCCGTAAGAAAAATCCAAAATTAATGAAAAAACATCCGTTTAAATTGCCCTTATATCCGTATTCAAATTATTTTGCTTTGTTAATGCTAACAATAATCGTTATTTTCATGTTTATTAATCCTGAAACCCGTCTTTCCGTATCAATTGGTGCAATTGTATTAATCGCTACTGCTTTGGTATATGTAATTAAGCATAGGAAAGGATAAGTTAAATTATTGTACTTTATTAAACCTTTTTTCTATAATATAAACGTTACATATAAAAAGTAAGTAAGGAGGAAGACAATGACTAAACCAGTTATTGGAATCGCAGGATCCGTAATTATTGATAGTGGTGGCATGTTCCCCGGATATCGCCGCAGCTATGTTAATGAAGATTATGTTGATTCAGTCGTCCAAAACGGTGGTATTCCGTACATTATTCCGGTTATTGAGGATGATGACGTAATCAAAGGTCAACTTGAACATGTTCAAGGCTTGATCCTCTCTGGCGGCCACGACGTTGATCCGCATTTATACGGTGAAGAGTTATTACCTAAGATTGGGGAAACTTGGCCTGCACGTGACCATTTTGACATGCTTTTGCTTAAATTAGCCGAAGAAAAAGGGATTCCGGTACTTGGTGTTTGCCGTGGCGCACAAATTATTAATGTTGCTCATGGTGGTAGTCTTTATCAAGATATCTCCTACCGTAAAGAATTGACTTATAAACATGAACAGGGTAATACTCCAACTTTACCTACTCATGGAATGAAGGTTAAGAAGGGTACTAAACTTGCTAAAGTACTTGGTAAGACGGACTTTATGGTTAATTCCTTCCACCACCAATTGATTAAAAAGGTTGCACCAGATTTAATTGAATCTGCAGTTGCACCTGATGGTGTGCCTGAAGGAGTAGAAAACAAGGCAGGTACGGTTATTGGTGTGCAATGGCATCCAGAAATGCTGCACCGTAATCCTGATACCGCCTTTATGAACAACCTGTTTAAATTCGTAATTAATAACGCAAAATAGGAAGGTAATTAAATTAAAATGAATGATAATACAAAAGCGGGGGATAAATTAGGCTTTTGGTCAATTGTCTTCTTGGCTATTAACTCCATTATCGGTTCGGGTATTTTCTTAACCCCTGGTAGTGTTGTTAGTCAAGCAGGCAGCAAGTCACTACTTGTCTACTTAATTGCAGCCATATTTGCTTCGATCTTAGCAATTTCATTTGCTGCAGCTTCTAAGTATGTTACAAAATCTGGGGCGGCATATGCCTATTCTAAAGCTGCTTTTGGTGATAAAGTTGGTTTCTATATGGGTGTACTGCGATACTTCTCAGCTAGTGTAGCTTGGGGGGTTATGGCTGTTGGGGTAATCAAATCCACCATTTCTATTTTTGGTGGCGATCCTAACAATACACTCAGTGTAACGATTGGCTTTTTGATCTTAATGGCTTTAATTACGCTCATTAACTTATTTGGACAAAAGGTTGTTAAGTATGTAATGAACCTAGCTACCATTGGTAAGTTAGCTGCTTTGGTTTTGATTATTGTAGCTGGAGTGGTTCTGCTTATTACTACGGGTGTTTCCCACAATCTGAACACAGTTGACCAAATTACCCAAAATGGGCAAAAGATTGTACCAACTTTGACCACTACCGGTTTTGTTATGGCAATTGTTTCTGCTTTTTATGCATTTACCGGATTTGAATCAGTTGCATCTGGTTCAGAAGATATGAAAGAGCCGGAAAAGAATTTGCCACGTGCAATTCCTCTTGCTATTTTGGTAATCGCTGCAATTTATATTGGGGTTGTAGCCGTTGCTATGTTGGTTAATCCAAGGGCACTTATGACAACTAAACAAGTTGTTGCTATTTCTGCAATTTTTAAGAATGAAATTTTACGCGACATCATTTTAGTTGGAGCACTTGTTTCCATGTTTGGGATTAACGTTGCTTCCAGTTTTAATGCACCAAGAATATTAGAAGCAATGGCCCGTGAAAATCAGATGTCTAAGGCATTAACCAAGAGAACAAAGAATGACTTCCCAATTAGAACGTTCTTTATTTCTGTTGCTTTAGCAATCTTAATTCCGATGGCTTTTCAATATGATATGGTTAACCTCATCACTTTGAGTGCCATGGTAAGATTCTTAGGTTTCATCGTTGTGCCATTAGCTGTTATCCAATTCTATCGTGGTAAGAGCAAAGAAAAGGTACTTGATGCTCCTAAGAGTGCATGGACCGACGTTATTGTGCCGATCTTATCGATTTTGTTAGTTGTCTTCCTGCTAGTTGAATATAACTGGAAAGTACAATTTGGGATCGTTGTTAACGGCAAGGTTGTTGGTGTTAACTGGTATGCAATTGCTATGATGATTTTTGGTTTCATTATTTTACCGCTTATTATGTTCTGGATTTCTAAGAGTGAACGTAAAAACGAAAAATAGAATATCTCATGCAATACATGAGTTATAAAAAGTCATTCTCGTAGAGGAATGGCTTTTTTATTGTGGGTTAAAATGTAAAACCGTTAAATAGTTTGTGTAATGAATTTTTAGTCTTTGATATACTTAATAATAGGTGGTGAATAGGGATGCAGGGAGTCATTTTTTATAAATGAGGAAATTGACTAGAAAAAATTTAACGATAGTTCTGATCCTTATTATTGGTTTTGCATTAACGGCATGTTCAATAGTAAGGCATAATTCAAGAGATGAATCGAAATCCAAGGTGGTCAATCAAACTTTAACGAATAGAAAATTTAAATCTCTAAGAGTAAGAACACAAAGCAGTGCAGTTGCTGTCAAAGCCGGTAAGGAATTTGCTGTTATTTATCATGGTGAAGAAAATTTAAAGCCTGAAGTTGACCGGGATAAAGATTCTTTATCAATCGAGCAAAAACCTAAGAGATTTCATAAAAATGATAGTGAGCAAACAATAGTGGTTACGGTTCCTGAAAAGTTAACTTTAGTAAAGATCGATGCTCAAGACGGTGCCGTTTTAATTAATGATCTTAGTGCTAAAAGCCTTGCGGTTGGAAGTGAAGATAGTAAGATTACCGTTAATAATTTAACGACAACTTCAGGTACGAAATTACGAACTGAGGGTGGCAATATTGTTGTAAGGAATTCGCATTTTACGGGCTATCAGATAAATGCAAGTGATGGCAGAATTGAAATTGCAGGTAAAGGTATTAGTGGTGACTTTTACCGCAAACGTATTCTCAGTAAAAATGTATTAAATGCTAGAAGTGAAACTGGCAGCATTATAGTTAAATAGATAATAATGTCCTACACATTAATGTGTAGGACTTATTAGTTAGTTATAAAATTTGCATATGATCTTGTTCACATTTTGCTATCATATCTTTAGGCCATACACTGGCTTGTACTTCGCCAATATGAGCTTTGCCCAAAAGCAACATACAAAGTCGTGATTGACCGATTCCGCCACCGATAGTGTAAGGCAATTCGCCGTTTAAAAGCATCCTATGGAAAGGTAATTTAGCTCGTTCTTCACAGTGAGCCTTCTTTAATTGTTCGCGTAAGCTTTCTTCGCTGACACGAATGCCCATTGAAGAAATTTCCATTTTTTGCTGCAATGGTTCATACCAAAAAATAATGTCACCGTTTAATTGCCAATCATCGTAATCAGGTGCACGGCCGTCGTGTGGTTTACCACTGCGCTTTAATTTATCACCAATCTTCATTATGAAGACAGCTTTGTCTTCTTTAGCAATCTTATTTTCTCGTTCCTCAGGACTGATATCTGGCCAGCGGTCTTCAAGTTCTTGGGTGGTAACGAAATGAATTTCATCTGCTAAATGATAGACAGAACCAGGATAGCGAACGGTAACTTCTTTTTCTATTTCTTTAATTGCCGCAAAGATAGTCTTAACTGTGGTCTTTAGTGTCTCCTCAGTTCGTTCCCTTTTACTGATGATCTTTTCCCAGTCCCACTGGTCAACATAAATAGAATGAAAATTGTCTAGGACTTCATCCCTTCTAATTGCGTTCATGTTGGTATAAAGGCCTTCGTGCATACCGAAACCATACTTCTTCAAAGCTAATCTTTTCCATTTAGCAAGTGAATGTACGATTTCAATTGTGTCGTCTTTCGGCATTGCCTTCATATCAAAGGCGACCGGCCGTTCAATTCCATTTAAGTTATCGTTTAAACCCGTTTTCTTTTCGACGAACATGGGGGCCGACATTCTCTGCAAATTTAATTTGTCGGCGAGAATTGCTTGAAAGCTCTCTCTGATAAAAACGATCGCAGCTTCAGTATCTCTAACAGTTAAGGTAGGATGGTAATCCTTAGGTAAAATTAAACTCATTTTATTTCTCCTTTGGAAAATTTTGGAAAATTAAGGTAAAGAAAAAGCCCTTCACCCTTATTTTGCTAAGGACGAAAGGCTTTTTCCGCGGTACCACCTAAATTGCCTAGAAACTAGGCCAACTCAATAAAGCACAAACATGCTCTACCAGCTTGGTAACGTACTGGATACGTCTCGACCTACTCTAATGCTCTTATTTCGGCGAGCTGCTAAAAGTGTTTTTCAATAATTCAGGGTCTGCTAGTCTCACACTGCCACTAACTCACTGAAAGAATTAAATTATTTACTCTTCTTTTTCATTGCTTTTTAATTTATTAATAATTATTTAACATCACGTTAGTAAAAATTGCAAATAAAAAGAGGTACCTTTTTCTTAAAGTACTTCTTCTTAACTAATCGGGAAGACAGGATTCGAACCTGCGACCCCCTGGTCCCAAACCAGGTGCTCTACCAAACTGAGCCACTTCCCGTTTTATGCGCCCTGAAGGGTTCGAACTTTCAACCTTCTGATCCGAGGTCAGACGCTCTATCCAATTGCGCTAAGGGCGCAAAACATAACCGCAATTATTATAACATAATTTTCTATAATAAAAGCGTATTTAAAAACCCAGTACTGACTACCTTGCAGTACTGGATAACTTTATTCTATCGGAAATTGCTCTTTATTTCTATGTAAGACTAGGCTTTTTAACAAGAAAATAATCTAGATGAAATATGAATTTAAAAATTTAAGCTAATTATCACCATTTAAGATAGTATTTTTGACGATTACGTAGTCCACTAACCTAATTGAATTTAAATTTTTGCCGCCTGCATACGAAATTGAGGATTGTAGATCTTCTTGCATTTCCTTAAGCGTCTTTTTAATTGAACCACGGTAAGGAACGAGCATTTGCTTACCCTCAACGTTGCGGTATGCTCCCTTTTGAACTTCAGAAGCAGACCCCCAATATTGTTTGTAGGTTTTACCGTTGATCTTGATCACGTTGCCAGGAGATTCTTCATGCCCGGCTAACATTGAACCAATCATCACCATTGAAGCACCGAAACGAATCGACTTAGCAATGTCTCCGTTATGACGGATACCACCGTCGGCAATTAATGGTTTGCTTGCGGCTTTGCTGCACATTCTTAGAGCAGATAGTTGCCAGCCGCCGGTCCCAAACCCGGTTTTAAGTTTAGTAATACAAGCACGGCCAGGACCCACACCAACTTTAGTTGCATCGGCCCCAGCATTTTCTAGTTCTCGAACCGCTTCAGGTGTAGCGATGTTACCAGCGGTTAAAAATGAATCTGGCAATTTTTCTTTAATATAATGGATCATTTTGATCACGTAAACAGAATGGCCATGCGCCACATCAATTGTAATGTATTCAGGCTTAACGTTTTCTTTGACTAATTGATCAATAAAATCATATTCACTGTCTTTAATACCGACAGAAATTGAAGCAAAGAGTCCCTTTTCGTGCATTCTTCTAATAAAAGCGAGCCTTTTTTCAGGTTGGAATCTATGCATTACGTAATAGTAGCCATTTTGAGCAAGCCAAATGGCTAATTTTTCATCGATTACGCTTTCCATATTAGCTGGGACAACGGGGATCTTAAATGTTCGGTTTCCAAACTTAACACTAGTATCTGCATCATGCCGGCTTTTGATGATACTCTTGTTAGGTACAAGTTGAATATCATCATAATCAAAGGCTTCCATGCTAAAGTAATTGCTCATTTTTAAATTAACTCCTATATATTTAACCTGCCAAACGAAGGTTACTATACGAGATAAAATTTATTTTGTCAATAATAAAGTCGAACTATTAAAAAGATATTAAATAAAATAATTCGTGTTTTTCTTGACTCATGGTTGTTGAATTGCTAGACTAATTTACGTGATATTGATAGATTTTTTAAGAGGAGAAATGTAATGACAGCAGTTGCAGTTGTTGGAAGTCAATGGGGAGACGAAGGCAAGGGAAAGATTACTGACTTTTTGAGTAAGGATGCTGCTTATGCAGTCCGCTCAGCTGGTGGTAATAATGCCGGCCATACTATTGCTATTAATGGTAAGACTTTTAAAATGCGGTTAATCCCATCGGGTATTTTTGCTGCAAGTAAGGCAGCGGTGATTGGTAATGGGGTAGTTATCAACCCTGCAGTTTTACTTAGCGAGATCAATAACTTGGAAAAGAATGGGATTGATACCGGCAAGTTAAAGATTTCTAACCGTGCGCATATTATCATGCCTTATGATATTAAACAGGATGAATATCAAGAAGAAGCTAAGGGCGCTAACAAACTTGGAACCACCAAGAATGGTATTGGACCAACCTATATGGATAAAGCTTCAAGAATTGGTATTCGGGTATGCGACTTACTTGAAAAGGATACTTTCGCGGACAAATTACGTGCAAACTTAAAAGAAAAGAATGCCTTGTTTACTAAAATTTATGGTAAACCTGCACTTAAGTTTGCAGATATTTTTGATAGATATTATGAATATGGTCAAAAAATGAAAAGCCATGTAACCGATACATCAGTATTAATTAATAATGCGTTGGACAATAATGAAAGAGTTCTCTTTGAAGGTGCACAAGGCATCATGTTAGACATTGATGAAGGAACTTACCCATTTGTTACCTCATCAAATACAATTTCTGGTGGAATTGCAAGTGGCATTGGTGTTGGAGCTAATCGTTTCGATACTGTCGTTGGTGTCTGCAAAGCCTATACAACTCGGGTCGGTGCCGGTCCATTTCCAACGGAATTAATTGACAAGACCGGTGACCGGATTCGTGAAACTGCCCATGAATACGGTACGGTTACTGGCCGTCCCCGCCGGGTTGGTTGGTTCGATTCGGTTGCACTCCGTCATGCTAAGCGTGCGTCGGGAATTAATGCATTAAGTTTGAATTTACTAGATGTCTTCAGCGGTTTTGCTAAGATTAAAATTGCCACAACTTATGAACTTGATGGTAAAAAGATTGATTATTATCCAGCAAGTTTGAGGGAACTTAATCGTTGCAAGCCCGTATATGAAGAACTTTCTGGTTGGGATGAAGATATTACTGCTGCTAAGTCATGGGAAGATTTACCAGAAAATGCGCAAAAATTCTTGAAGCGTATTTCTGAATTAGTTGGTGTTCCGCTCGTCACTGTATCTGTGGGACCAGATCGTGAGCAAACGATAGTTTTAAAGAATCCGTGGGAAATGTAATTTATGCTTAAACGATATACTCGCCCAGAAATGGGTAAAATTTGGACCGATGAAAATAAATATTCTGCATGGTTAAAGGTAGAAATTGCTGCAACTAATGCCTGGGCCGAACAAGGTGAAGTTCCTAAAGAAGATGCAGAAAAAATTGCTAAGAATGCTACTTTTACCGCTAAACGTGTTGCTGAACTTGAAAAAGTGACGCACCACGACGTGGTTGCTTTTACTCGAACCGTTTCTGAAAGCCTTGGTCCTGAGAAAAAGTGGGTGCACTTTGGCTTAACTTCAACTGACGTTGTAGACACTGCTCAAGGTCTGTTACTTAAGCAGGCAGATAAAATCATTCGCAAAGACCTGCATGATTTGAAAAAAACGATTGCCGAAAAGGCAGTTAAGTATAAGGATACGGTTGAAATGGGCCGTACTCATGGTGTGCAGGCTGAACCAACCACCTTTGGCTTAAAACTGGCTCGCTGGTATGCCGAAATCAACCGGGATATTGACCGCTTTGAACACGCGGCTAAGGGTGTAGAATCTGGTAAAATATCCGGTGCCGTTGGAACCTTTGCTAACGTTCCGCCAGAAGTAGAGACAAGTGTGTTAAAGCAGCTGCACTTAACCCAGCAACCGGTTACCAGTCAGGTTTTGCCGCGGGACCTGCATGCTGAATATATTGCCATGCTTGCTCTAATTGCAACCAGTATTGAAAATTGGGCTACCGAAATTCGTGGTTTGCAAAGATCCGAAATTCATGAAGTTGAAGAGCACTTTCGTCCGGGACAGAAAGGTTCATCGGCGATGCCCCATAAGCGTAATCCAATTGGCTCAGAGAATTTATGTGGGATGGCACGAGTAATGCGTGGTCATATCATTACTGCTTATGAGGACGTACCATTATGGCATGAACGAGACATTTCACATTCAAGTGCCGAACGGGTTATCTTGCCCGACACCACGATCGGTGTTGATTATATGCTTCATCGTTTTAATAATATTTTGTCTAATTTGGATGTTTTCCCTAAGACAATGCTTAAGAATATGGGTAAAACTTACGGTTTAATCTATTCGCAACGGGTACTTCTAAAATTAATTGATGAAGCTGGTTTATCCCGTGAACAAGCTTATGATATGGTCCAAAAATTAGCTAATAAATCTTGGAATGAGCAAACTTCTTTTAGAAAATTAGTGGAAAATAGTGACGTTATGAATTACTTATCTAAAGCTGATGTTGCTGATGCATTTGACTACCATTACCATTTACGCCATGTTGATGAAATTTTTAAAAAGGTTGGTCTAGAATAAAAAATTGCATAAAAATAGTGTTAGGAAATTTTTCCTAACACTTTTTCTTTAGATTAAAATACCTAAAATTAAACCAATAACTTGCATGGCCTGAAAGAGGGATAGGTTCTGTGGGGCTAAATCAAAGGTTGTTGGGATGTGGTGCTTTTTATTATTTTTATCAACCCAAAAGGTCATGTCTTTAGTCTGTTTAGCGTTAAAGGCCTTAACGTTTTTAATTAATTTAGGTAAAGTAATAAATACTAATAGTTGCCATATTGGCAAAACACGGAGTATTACGGCAATTGTTACCGTTACATAAGTACCTAAAGTTAGGTAATCAAATAAACGCAGGGAATTTTTAACACCAATGTAGGATGGCAACGTATGCCGGCCATTTTGGAGGTCTGCTTTCAGATCACAGGTATTATCAGCTAGCATAGTAGCGGCATTAAAAAATACCTCAGGCAGAGATATTAGAAAAATAATTAGCAGGTTTTGTAAATTACCATTGAGGCTGAATGCGGGCCAATTGAAATTTAAGGTTGCTATTTCTTTAATTGGGGCATTTATATAAACCGTTAGGAAGGTTATGCCAAAGCCTTCAAATAAACCGGCTAAAAGTTCGCCAATCGGGGTTCGAGAAAAGGGTACCGGCCCATAAGTATAGAATACAGAGGTTAAAAGGCCGGGGATTCCGATTAAAAGAATGAACCAGTTAGTTCTAACAGTTAGCCAGATACCTAAAATACTTGCAATAAGCAGTAAAGAAAGCATGACAGCCATTGCGGTCCGTGGGGATAACTTATTTTTTCCAATAACATTATGGTTCTTCTTAAAATCATTGCTTTTGGCTAAGCGATAATCCTGAACGTTATTAAAGCCGGTAACAAAGAGGGCAATTGCACCTTGGGCAACTAGGTATATTAAGGAATTCTGCCAGTTAAAAGTATGGAAGAAGTAATAAGTAAATAGTATCCCGATTAAATAGGGCATTAAACTGTTTAACTTAGTATTGAGTCGAACCAATTCGAAAAAATCAGTCAAAGTCATTCTGTTATATTTTTGCGTTCGTTCCATATGAAAACTCCCAGATTCTAGTGTAAAAAAGTCTTTATTAAAATCATATCATAAAGGGTGAGACTAATCGGCAATATTTATCCTCTTAGTTTTATAAAATGACCTCTTAGTCAAATAAACTAGATTTAGTTAGGGAATGATAGTTTAATAAGAATAACCAATCGAGGCAGGTGAGAATCGTGAAAATAAAAATTGAACTTGATCCGAAAGTGAATGCAACTAGCATCACAATTCACGCTAAGAAAATGTCGCCTGAAATTGAGCAAATGTATCGGCAGCTGCAAGAAATTAGCAATCATCCTGATCAAATTGAGGGTAAGAAGAATAAGGTAACCTATTATTTAAACTTAAATGATATCTTGTTTTTTGAAACAGAAGATAAGCAGGTAATCGCTCATACAAAGCAAGATGCTTTCGTTGTTGCCTATAAATTGTACGAACTAGAAAATCTACTAAGCAGCCAGTTTATGCGAGTGGCTAAATCAACTATTTTAAATTTAGATCAGATTTATGCCCTGACGCGATCAATTTCTGACTGTAAGGTGCAATTTCACGATTCATATAAAACTGTCTATGTTTGGCGGCATTATTACCGTAATCTTCGTGATCGGTTAAATGAAAGAAGGTCGTCATAATGAAAAGAAGAAATATCAAACGAATATTTTGGGGAATAAGTTTATTAGCGGCAGCCATATTTTTAGTAATGGATCAGCTGCATATGTTTTCATTTCACTTAGGATTTGCCAGCATTTTTTGGACGGTAATCTTTGCTGCTACATTAATTGAAAGTCTCGTAAATAAAAGTATTTTTGGATCGGTCTTTTCTGTTGCATTCTTATTAATTGTTTATGCTAAGCCGTTAAGGATCACCCGAATTGTTCCGTGGACAATCCTGCTGGCAGCATTTCTTATTTGGATTGGTTTATACCTGCTATTTAAGAGAAGTTGGGGCCCAACGATTTATGTCAATAATAAGAAAATAAAAGGTAATTGGTCGGATCTTGGTAACAACAAGAAATTTCATGCAGAGCACGTTTTTTCTGAATCCGATGGCAGTACTGATGATGAAAATATTGTTATTAGCCAAAAATTCTCTGATGTGTCACGTTATATTCGTTCACAAAATCTGCGAACAGTAAATATTAATTCTTCAATGGGTGAAGTAAATGTTTATCTGGATGCTGCTAAAGCTGCGGGTGATACTGTTACTGTAGATATCAATGCATCAATGAGTGACGTTGCGCTTTATATTCCGTTATCTTGGCGGATTGATGATCAATTAAAGACTGGTCTTGGCGGTGTTGAAATTAATGGTAGTTCTACTGGTGATGGTCCGACATTGGTTTTAACCGGCCATAGTAATTTAGGTGACGTTGAGGTTAATTACGTATAAAGTGATACATTAGTGAGGATTTAGCTATATGAAAACAAATGATAAATTAATTGATTGGGCGATCGAGTTGCAAAGCCTTGCACAAGCAGGATTAACTTATGGTAAAGATACTTTTGATAAGGAAAGATACCAAAAAATTAGAGAAATTTCTGTTGAAATGATGTCTGAAAAATCCGGATTACCGATCAATAAGGTAAAAAATTTATTTTGTAATGAAGTCGGTTATCAAACTCCTAAAATTGCTACAAGGACTGCTATATTTAAGGATGAAAAGATTTTATTGGTAAAAGAAAATAATAATCGTTGGTCCTTGCCAGGTGGTTGGTGTGAAGTTAATTTATCTGTTGAAGAAAATTGCATTAAAGAAACTAAAGAAGAAGCCGGTATTAATATAAAAGTTGAAAAATGGCCTGAAGAATTGGAATAAAGTTTCTTCATGTAGTGTTTCTTCAAGATTTCCTTACAATACTAAAATTACTAAAGAAGCGGTAGCGGAAGTCGTTAACTCTGAAAACTATTTAAGATCAAAAGGTTTTCCAAATGTGAGAGTACGGTATTATCAAGATACTGCAAGAATTGAGGTTCCTAGTGATCAAATCACGGATTTGTTTGCTATGCGAAACGAAGTGTATAAAAAACTTAAAGAATTTGGTTTTACTTTTGTGGCTATCGATTTAGGTGGTTTTAAGAGCGGAAATATGAATCTGGAACTATCACAAAAACAGCTAGATAAATATAAAGGATATTAATAATAGAATTAAGCTGTATGTTAAAGTCAAATTAATTTATACAATATTCAGAAACGATCATCCAGAAAGATGATCGTTTTTTATGGTGTGTCGGGCATGACATTCATCTAGTCCGGTGAAAGTCTGGACCACGGGTAGTTGTCGCCAAGTGTAGTGAACCACAAGCCAGTAGCGGTGACGCTATGGGTGAAGGAAGTGGCTAGCGAGTTTTCCGAGCCTACGTACAGAAATCTGGTCAGGCCAAATGGTGGATAAGACTGCCATACAAGTCGAAGTCCCAAAGACAAACGTAAAACCAAGACGGTAAACCAGGAGGTAATGGAAAACAAAAGATGAATGTCTTACCCCGAGAGGTCTCGTGAACAGGCGAAACCGAATAAGCTTTAACATCAGCGATCGTAAAGCCTGGTCGAAAAAGGTTAATCACGAGAAGTCAGCTGAGGTCATAGTAGCGATGAAGGTCTTGTAATGAGGCTGGATGCGAAGGACCTAATGTTTGTAAGAGTATATCCCACTATAAGCAATGTTCGAACAGTCCGAATAAGAGGATAGCCTAGTACAAAGAGAACGTAACTCTTTGATGGTGAAAGCAATTGGGACGATTTCGAATATATTTACAAGTAGAAATGGAGATATCACGAGTTATGGAATTGATTGAAGAAATACTAAGTCAGAATAATCTCAAAGAAGCGATCAGAAGAGTTCAAATTAATAAAGGCGCGCCCGGCGTAGACAAAAGAACGATCGATGAGCTTGATAGCTATTTTAAAAAGCATCAAACAGAAATCAAAGACTCGATTATTAAAATGAAATATCACCCGCAAGCTGTCAGAAGGGTCTATATCCCTAAAGCTAATGGCAAGAAACGACCATTGGGAATACCCACGGTCGTAGATCGAGTAATCCAACAAGCGATAGCTCAAGTGTTAATGAAGATCTATGATCCTCATTTCAGTAACTACAGTTACGGTTTTAGACCTAAACGCAGTGCACATGATGCCATTGAGCAAGTCTTAGAATATCTAGATTCTGGCTATCAATGGGTGATTGATCTTGATATTGAGAAATATTTCGACACGGTAAATCATGATAAATTAATTTCAACGCTAAGAGAAAGAATAAATGACAAAACCACCCTCCATATAATCCGAGCTTTCCTTAAAGCAGGGATTATGGAAGATGGTCTGGTTAAACCAAATAAACTAGGCGTGCCACAAGGCGGGCCCTTGTCACCGATCTTATCTAACATTTATTTAGATAAATTTGATAAGGAATTGGAGCAAAGAGGTCTGCACTTTGTCCGTTATGCCGATGATTGTAATATCTTTGTCAAAAGTGAAAAGTCTGCCAACCGAGTAATGAAATCAGTCTCTTCTTGGCTAGAAAGAAAGTTGTTCTTAAAAGTCAACGCCACTAAAACTAAAGTAGTCAGACCGACTAAGAGCAATTTCTTGGGGTTCACTTTCTTCAAAATAGGAGAAAATTGGCAATGTAAACCAGGAAACGACCGCAAAGTCAAGCTTTATGACAAGATTAAAATGCTTCTAAGTCGCAGGAGAGCAGCTGCTCTGCCTTTGTCACTAGTTTTCACTAAGGTAAATCAAGTGGTCAGAGGTTGGATCAACTACTTTCGTATTGGCGGCATGAAAGGATTTATGACTCAATTCGGTCAGTGGTTAAGGCATAAGATCCGGGTAGTAATCATTAAACAATGGAAACGCCCAAAAAGAATATATACCAATCTGATGAGAATTAACAAGGCGCTAAAGTGCAACTTTAGTGATGAAGATATTCATAAAACTGCCAATACAAGATTGGGTTGGTATAAAAGAAGCACGGGTCATATCATTAACTTTCTACTTAGCCCCAAAGTATTGGGAATAAAGAAAGCGGACCGACCAGGACTGATCGATCCGCTTAACTATTATTTAACTCGTAAATAATTACAAATGTAGCGCCGGATACGGGACCGTACGTCCGGTGCAACGAGAGGGGCGAGAAATTAATCTCCCTCTACTCTATTTAAATTTAATAATTTTTGAAATTGAAAATAAAAATTCTATATATTAAAGATAAAACTAACATTACTTAAATGTTTAGAAGAGATCGGAATGTGTACCGATTCCAGTTAAATAAATAATTTTTTGATTTGTCCTAATAAATAGCAACAAATGATCCCCAATATGTCCATCAAAGTGTAAGTCTAATCCTCGAATTTGCAAATTAGATAAATTTCCAAACCTATTTTTGTATTGTTTTTTAAAATGGTTAGTTGGGATTATTTTACTCATTCAACAAATCTTTTAGTTCTTTATATGATGAGGCACTCTTTAAATGAGGATTTCTTATATCATCAATGGCCTCATCGATTGATGCCATTGTTTTTGAATTAGGAATAACCCAGTAGTTAGGTAGGCCATCTTTGGCTACAGAAGATAAAGTCATGCGAATGAAACTAGAAATAGAAAGACCATGTGCTTCCAATTTTTTAGCAGCTTTTTTCTTGATTTCAATTGGAATTCTACTATCAACTCTTACATCCATAATAATCACCTCACCTATATTGTATGACAAATAATTTATTTTTAGATGAATTATTAAATGGATCAATGAAGAAAACTAAATTTAAGAAAGAATTCGAAAAAGATTGTATAGATCTAGATAGTTCTGTAGCGATAATAAAGGTCAGAGAAGATGTGGGACTTACACAGGCTATGGTTGAAACAATGAAAATAGTGGTTAGTTAATCAAAGATGCAAAATAGGCTTCGGATAACAAATCCGGAGCCTTTTTCATAAGGAAATATTTAAATGGAAACTGACAACAATAATCAAGATATAACAACTAGTCTTAGCTCTATTAATAACATAGTTAATAATCTTAAAATTAAGGTTGAGAGGCATTTTAATTACACTGGTATCTTCAATTGCTCAACAATTTTGAAAGAGTACAAGATTAATTAAAAAAGCAAGTAACAACAATATAAACGAATACAAACAGTGGGAGAGAGGAATACTTCTTGGCTATACCAACTAGAAAATATACTTTTGACTTTGCCCATTTCACATTTATTGTACCATACAAATTAAAAATATTGCATTATGCAAAACAAAAAATATATATTTTACTATCTATTGTTACTAAATCTTTTTATCACTGTAACTTTTGAAAGAAGCAAAAGTTACAAGAAAACTTCTAAGAAAATAGACAGATTGATTTTTACTGTCAATTAACAGACATTAGTATATTTATTGGCTATTGCTTATAGACTTAATCAAAAATTATAATATATGTGTAAATTGAAAGGAGATAAAACAAGATGTTTGATACTATTTTTTGGATTTTATTAATTTGGTTATTAATTAATGGAATTTGGATGTGGTTTAAACTTGACGATCAGAAGTTGCAAAAAACCTTCGCATGGATTAATGTAATTGCTGTAATCATTGGCTTCTGGGTATTCTATGGAGTAAGTCACCCAGCTGGAGCTTTGGCAACATGGTTCTTAGTTGTCAACTGGATCAACGTAATTATTGCTGTCTTGCAATTCTACTTTGGGTATCGTAAAAATAATTAGACTTATTGGAAATAGATAAAGCCCTCATAACAAAACGTTGTGAGGGCCTTTTGTGATTAAAAATGAGTAAAGATTTAAGAAGTATACGTTCTGTACAAAACATTAAAAAGGCCTTTGTAGAGCTGTTGCAAGAAGAGCCTTTTGAGAAAATCAAGGTTAGTGAGATAGCCAGAAGAGCTGGTATCGATCGCCAAACTTTCTATCTTCATTTTGTCGATAAATATGATTTATTGGAAAAGATGAATCAAGACTTTATTGATTTATATAAACCGATTATCTTTGAACGTCTTGAAGTAGGCAACTCTTTTGCTTTAGAAAAACTTGAAAAAATTTATCAGGATAATTGGTTATATATTAAACAACATCGACAAGAAATTTTAAGTTTATTAAGTATTGATACAGGCCAAATTTGCTTGAAAAGTGATCTAAAAAAGATGGTCATTCAGAAATATCAAGAAGTTACTGGCAAAAATTTGACGAGTTTTCAAAAAGAAATGGTAGCAAACTTATATGTTGAAAGTTTTATTACCTTTATTAAGGAAGATAGAAAGATTAGCAAAAAAGAAATTGAAGATCTACTAACTTATATACGAGAATTTATTTCTTAGTTTAAAGGCGACTATTCAAGTCGCTTTTTCATTTTCTTGCATTTAACTTTACATAACGTGCATTATACGCATGTCTAAATTATATCTTCTATCAAAAATAATATCGTAGTGTTATAAATCTTTATTTGCATCAAAGGTCTTCTACTTTTTTAACAAACAACATTCGTTATTTTTTATTACTAAAAGATAAAATAGCTAATTTATAGCCATATTATATACATTATATCTATCCAATTATCCCCATTAAATAAAGGATTTGCTAAATGTTTTTAATTAAATAATTAAATGAACTAAGTATGAGTATTATTGGAACTAAACCTATACGCCAATAGTGAATTGGATAAAATTATCAAACAATGTGATAAATGGCAATTTTGACCTCTTATTTACTTATTCCGAATTTTATCTGTACATGAATATATATATTTAAAAAACATGATTTAAACATTGATATGTAGGCATTAAAAGAGGACATAGAAACATACCTTTATTTATAAAATGTTTAGTAGGATAGATTTTTTATTACAGGGGACTATGTCCTCCTTTTTTATGCAATAAAAAACCTGTTAACAGCTTATCATATTGATAAGTCATCAACAGGAAAAATTATAGAGCCGAAAGGGTATCGCTTTTTCTATGCTATTTTCAACAATAAGCAAAAAAGAAGTACCAAAACTATGATACGCAACATGTCTTTCATCACCTTTATTGAAGCTGACTGGGCTTCTTTGAGTTAGTGACATACCACGAAGTGTTTTAACATGTAATTATGTTATAGTGGTTTAAAAGAAGTATCATGACGTGTTATGTAATATGTAATATGTAATACGAAGTGTGTGTGATAAGTTGACTACTTATTACATAATTGCGGGCGGTCTGTTGACCGTCTTTTTTATATACTTAATTTTTGTAGTGCTATAATAATGAAGAACGATGTTATCGGACATAATAACGTTGAGAGCGTGTAGTAGTAAGGTTGACCACTTGCTATGAACGTTTGGGGTGGTCCTTAAGGCCACCTTTTTTATTCTGTTTTCAGTAATTTATTAAAAAAGCAAAAATAGATTAATCTAAATGATAAACTGGCATTATTCTAGATAACTTTAAACAATGCAATTAACTTTTTCAAGACTCTTTGCTATGAAAGCCCTATCATTTGGTGCTATACTAAAGATAATTGAATAAGAAATTGGGGTGCCATTGAGCTGAGATTATACCCATTGAACCTGATGTAGTTAGTACTACCGCAGGGAAAATACGTAATAAAATTGTCTTTGTCTTACAATGATTAATTATTTTAGAAGTTTTAGCTCAGCGCTAAGACTTCTTTTTTAATGCTATTAATTTGATTGGAGGAAGGCAGTATTGCAGGAAAATGATGAACAATATCCAGAGGCTTTAACAATTGCAGGCAGTGATTCTGGTGGCGGAGCCGGGATCTCAGCCGATATTAAAACGATGCAAGCATGTAAAACTTTTAGCACATACGTAATAGTTGGGGTCACAGCTCAGAATACGCTTAATGTTCAGGCTCAATATCCATTACCTAAGAAGATAATTGATCAGCAATTTGCATCAGTATTGGCAGATTTTGATATTCGTTCAGCTAAAACAGGGGCTTTATTTAATGCAGAGCATGTAAAAATAGTTGCTGATAATATTCGAAAATACAAAATACAGAATTTAGTAGTTGATCCTGTCATGGTAGCGAAGGGCGGAACGCGTTTGCTAACTAATGATGGCGTGGAAATGATGATTAAAGGATTGATCCCATAAGCAGAATTAGTAACTCCTAATCTGCCTGAAGCAGGAATTTTAGCTGGTCAGAAAATTAATGACGAGGCTGATATGCAGCAAGCCGCTAAAATTATTCAGGGTTTTGGTTGTCCCAATGTCATTATTAAGGGTGGTCATGGGACTGATGCTATCGTGACGGATTTTGTGCAGCTTAAAAATAAGAAAAGTTACCTGCTGAAATCTCGGCGGATAGATACCAAACGAACGCATGGTACAGGGGATACCTTGTCTGCAGCTATTTCTGCATATTTAGCTCAAGGAATTGATATGGATACTGCAATTAAGCGGGCACATGGGTATTTAGCTAAAATTATTAAACATCCGTTATATATAGGTCATGGTCATGGCCCTTTGAACCAAGGAGAATGGAGTAATAGTGAATATGAAATTTAAACCAGAAATGTTGCAGCTTTATTTTATAGTTGGAACTCAAGATACAAATAATGATAGTGAAAAACTATTGAGATTGGTAAAAGAGGCACTGGATAGTGGAGCAACCGCAATTCAGTACCGTGAAAAGGGCAGCAACAGTTATTTAAATACTGAAGAAAAAATAAATTTAGGTAAAAAAATACATCACCTAACTAAAAAAGCAGGAGTCCCGCTATTTGTTGATGATGATTATGATTTGGCTAGAGCAATTAATGCGGGAGGTATCCATGTTGGACAAAGCGATACTGATCCTAGGGTCATTTATCGTAAGTCGCCTGATTTAATTATAGGTTTGTCTGTTCACAACTTGGCTGAATTAAAGGCCAGTCAACCAGCATTGAAGGTTGTTGATTATTTAGGAACAGGCTCAGTATACGTTACTACGAGTAAAAAAGAAGAGATTCCTCCCGTTGGCGTTTCTGGAGTTAAAAAAGTTGCTGAAAATACAAATCTGCCGATTGTTGCGATTGGTGGAATTCAAGAAGATAACGTCGCTACTTTGAAAGATGCACCAATTGCAGGTATTGCCACCATTTCAGCAATTACAAAAAGTAATAATGTAGCCCGGACGGTTAAAGTACTAAAACAAAGAGGTAGGTAAAATGAATAATAATTTGATTAAAAATGTTAGGACGAAAAATCCAATAGTTTTAAGTATTGCGAATACAATCACTTCACAACATGTGGCAGATGCCATCAATTTTATTGGTGGGTCACCTATGATGCCTAATGATCCCGAGGAAATTACAGAAATGTCTAAAGTGGCCAATGCTGTTTGCTTAAATTTGGGTTCTACCAATCCTGACATGCAATTATGTTCACTGCTAACAGCTAAACAGGCTAATAGTGATCATAATCCAGTGATTTTTGATCCAGTTGCAGTTGGTGCAACTAAGGTTAGGTATGATCGTTCAATGGAACTTTTACAACAAGTTAAAGTGGATATCATTCGTGGCAATACTAGTGAAATAGCAGCTTTGACTGGTGTTACTTGGGAAAATCATGGAATCGATGCGGTTGACGGCAATGATAGTGATCGTATAAAGATTGCCCAGGCTGCAGCTAAGCAGTTTAATTGTCGGATTATGATATCAGGGCCAACAGATATTATTACAGATGGTCAGAAGGTATTTGAAGTTAAGAATGATGAACCTATGTTGAAAACTAATGTTGGTATGGGGGATGTTCTTGACGGAATTCTAGCCGTATTTGCAAGTCAAAAATGTTCATTAGAAGATTTAACGTATGCTTCTGCGATTTTACCGGTTGTGGCAGAATTAGCTGCTAAAGAAACAGGTAATCAAGCTGCCGCATTTATGAATAAAACATTTGATATTTTAGGTACTTTAGATGATAAAACTTTGCAGGATAATATAAAAATCGTAAAAGTAAAGTAAAAAAGACGTCCCAGATGTGATATGATCCCATTAAAGTGGACAGTTCAAAGCCCATGCGTCCGCACCAGTAATAAGAGCGATAGTTTTATCTGTCATGATATGCCTCTTATCAGTTTAGTATAGAGCCTTTAATAAAAACTGATACGTTATACTTTTATCATAAATTTTTGCCTAAAGCTTTATTTAGACTATCTTTATCAGTATAGGTTTTTGAATCATCTGAAATTATTCCAAGTACTTTTAATATTACAAATTTGAGTGGTTTATCAGATTATAAGTAGGCTAATAAATTATTTGATAAAAATAGCAAAAAAGCACTTTAAGCCTTGATAGAAACGAATTTCTGAAAATCAGACGTCCGTATACCTTCGTTAAGAATATATTTAAAAACGGTGATAAAAAATAATTTGAAAGGATTGATAAATAATGTCTAAAATTACAGAACCTTTTGCCGATATTTTGAAAGAAGAATTAAAAGATCCAAAATTTAAAAAAGAATATGAAGCCGACAAGCATAAATTGGAAAGTGAAGTCGCTAGTATGTACGCAAGAAAGATTTCTGGCCCTTGTCATTACGCTGATAAGTGATTATTGCTTAGAAAATCGCTTTACTTTAATCTACAAAAAATGCATTCTCATTATCCGAGAATGCATTTTTGAATTGTTATGTTAATAAATTTTATTCAGCTACTTTTTCTTTTTGGCCGACGCGCTGCTTATGCCAATCTAAAATCATTGCAACGACAGCATTAGCAACATTCGTATTCTTTAATAGAGGTCCGTGGGAATATGAACCGATGAAATTACGATAGCGGAGGCCTTCTTCATGGTCTTGCGGATTGTTGCCGTAGCCACTAATCATATCACCAAGGGGATGCAATTTATTTTTATCATCAAAATAAGTTTGTCCAGAATGGTTTTCAAAGGCTTTGACTTCGCCCCATTCGGTCATGTAACGGGTGTTGCCAATCATTCTTTTATCTGATTTAAAAATGGTGTGCAGCGGTAAAATATCTAATCCTTTAATAGTTACACCAGAATTGGTCTTATAATAACTGCCCATTAACTGGTAACCACCGCAAATAGTGAGCATCGGCTTGCCACTATTGATATATTTTTCTAAAGTTTCTTTGTGTCGCGGTAAATCTTTAGCAACAACGGTTTGTTCAAAGTCCTGGCCACCGCCGAAAAAGACAAAATCATAATCAAAGGCGTCAAATTTATCACCTAAAGAAATATTATCGACCTGCGTATCGTAACCCTCTCTTTTTAAAAGAAAGCGTAGGATTTTAACGTCACCTGAATCACCGTAAGTGTTCATCAGATCTTCATACAAGTATGCAATTTTAATTAATTTGTCTGCCATAATACATCAACCTCGTTAGCTTCTACTTTTAAAGTATACCTTAATCAGATGGAAACGAGCAAAAGTAAAACTCATTTTCTTAATTTATATTTAGCTTCTACTTTTATGAATAAACATAGTAAAAACCAGATGAAAATTTTCCCGCTGACTATTAGCAAATCATAATTATAAATTGTTGTGTTAAGAATCCAATCTAAAAGGTTGCTTATAGGAAGTAATTCCGCAAAGATACGGAGCCAAAAGGGATATTGGGTAATGGGGATAATAACTCCTGATAAAAGTACCAATGAACCGGTGATAATATTTGCTAACCAATAAGGATTTTCATGTCTAAAACCAGCAGTAGCACTAACGTAACCTAAGGTGGAACTGATTAAAATTGTTAGTGGTAGGGATAGCAATAATTTTGGAAAAAGCTTTGCTTCATTTAGGGTAATTAAACCAATTCCGCCTAGCGTAAGAATTTCAACGGTTAGAGTGATTGCGGCAATGATAAATTTGGGCAGCCAGTATTTACTAAAGGCCGGTCTGATAGAGGCAATATCATCACTAATGCCAATATCTTGGTCATAGATAAATGAGGCACAGGTGACACCGATTCCACTGGCAATCCCAGAAGTAATGACTGTTCCCAATAGGGTACGGGTGTAATTCTGGTTGGAATTATAAACGATTAAAAGGAACATCGTTAGGGATACTATTGGTAGGATGAAGTAATCCACAAAGATTAGGCGTAAACTATTGAAATTGCTGATTGAGCGTAATGTAACGCGGTATGTGCTAATCAAAAGATATTCAGTCTCCCTTCTTTGAAAGCTCTATGGATAACTACATTAGTCATCCATTTTGAAAGTAGGATAAATGCAATTAACACTACTATGTAAGAAAGAATCCACGTAAATTGTGGGAATTGCCCGTAAATAATTTTAATAGGCAGGCTCAAAGGGCTGAGTAATTGAAATGGTTTAATAAACGGATAGATGAAGGTCGGAACACTGAGTAAGCCGGATAATAATAAAATTGGTAGAAAGATTAATCGTTCGTATGCAATTGCGTTGCGGCTTAATATGAAAAATAAGCTGATGAAATAACTTAGAACTATACAGGCAATCCAAAGTAGAAAGATACCTAATAATAATTGCCAGCTTAAATTGTTTAAAGGCATTTTTAAAATTATCGTTTCAATTCCTGCTAATGGGAAAGCGATCAAACCATAGATAGCTGCAGGTGAAAGTACGGCAAGTAGTGCTTTTTCATGTGGAATCGCGGTATTAAGTAAATGCGATAATGTTCCTTGCCGTCTTTGGTAGCCAAGTGCCCCAGCGCTAGTTGTACAGGAAGACCAGGTCCCCATAATACCAGCAATTAACCATTCTTGGCCACTATAATTATGACCAACATAACCGGCTAAATATTCGTAAAGCAGCATGCTACTGGTTTCAATGATTACAAGATTAACGAAGTAAGAATTTTTAATATAAAGTTTTAGTTGAAATTTAACCATTTTAAGAAAAGGCATGAATTACACCTGCCTTCTTTTTAATTGGTCGGCAACCGCTAAATATGCGTCAGTCAGTGATGCATTTTCATCAACGTGAGCGAAAGTTTTAACACCAGCTAAACTGCCTTCATAATGGATTCTCCCACTGCCGATTAGATAAATTTTATCGGCTAAAGTTTCAATATCATTCATATTATGACTGGTTAAAATAATGCCACGTCCCTCTTTAGCCAGCCGTTTAACCAATTTTCTAATTGTAATAACCGATTCAACGTCAAGACCTGCGGTTGGTTCATCAAGCATTAAAATTTTAGGTTTATTAATAAGTCCACGTGCAATATGTAGCCGCTGCAGCATTCCTTTAGAAAAACTTCCAGTATTTTTGGCAGCTACATCAGCTAAATTGACCGTTTCGAGGGCTTCTTGGACATTTGCTTTAACGTTTTTCTCTTTAACAGCTAATAAACGGGCAAAGAATTCGAGGTTGTCACGAGCACTGGCATTGGCATAGAAGCCCCGATCTCCGCCAAAGACAACTCCAAGTTGCCGGCGCGCTTGTCTTGGATGTTTAAGCAGGTTGATCCCTGTAACTTCAACTTGTCCAGAATTTGGAAGCAGATAGTTAGAGATAGATTTTAAAAGAGTGGTTTTACCAGCACCGTTAGGACCGACGAAAGAGGCAATTTCTCCTGCGTGAACACTGAAGCTGATGCCGTCAACAGCATGGAATTCGGTTTTACTTTTTTGATTTTTAAAATATCTTCTAATATTGGTCGCTTTTAGTACGATTTTTGTCATAATTTTGCTTAATTCCTAACATATTTATTAATTAAGATTATGCCATCTTTTTTAATAATTTTCTTATTTCTTGCTGATATGCAAGAAAATACTGTAGAATTACTTTAATCACACATGCAAAAATTTGAGAGGAAAATATTTATGATAAAAATTGAAAGATATATAGAGGCTTTTTATGTACGGAAGTACGTTCAGACAAATTCGCGAGAAATGTGGGGTTTCACTGGATAAAGCGGCAAAAGGAATTGTTTCACCTTCAACGCTATCGCGTTGGGAACGTGGCAAGGGTGAGATATATTTCGATAATGTGCTCAAACTCTTAAAGAAATTAGAGATAAATTTAAATGAATTTTTTGGTGCAAACTACCATTCATTTAATGAAGAGGTAGCCCAAAGAATCAATGCAGCTTATGCAGATGCTGATAGTGTAAAACTTAAAAAGATAACGATTATTCAGTTAAAAAAATATGAAAAAACGCAACAGCTAAATACGTTATTTTTAGCTGCTAGTGCTAGTAATTTCTATTTTGAGCTAACACGGGAATGTATTTTTCCGATTAATTATCAAATCAAATTACGAAATATTCTTTCTGATATTGAAAACTGGGACAATTTTAGTATTAATCTTTTTAACCACTCCATTAACTTTCTGCCCGTTGGGCAGACCTTTAATATTGCAAAGAGAATTATAAATAGGATAGAAGAAATACAAGGTTGCAATAGTGACAACTTTTATACGGCGATTTCGGCTATATTAAATGCCTTAGTAAAATTGATTGTTAGGGATGCGAAATGTGCTGAAAAATTGGTAGATCGTATTCAGGGAATTACTGTTCCAGCAACATTTTTATATTTAAACGTAAAAAGAGCATTTCTAATTGAATTGCTAAATTATCGTATGTATAGGAATTATTCGATTAAGAGAATGAACCAAATTGTCCTTTTTCTTAGGAAGATGAATGCTGATAATTTGGCTGCTAGTTTGTGCAGATTGTTTAAACAGGTAAAAGAATTAGATAATTAATTCTTCAATGTAAAAAAATAAACCTAGGATTCATAAATAATGTGAATCCTAGGTTTTTTGTTATCTTTATTTTATATCTTCTTGCGCAGCCAAATGATTAATTGGTCCGAATTTAGATCCAACTTCAATTGGATGTGAAATAGCTTCGTAAGTGAAATCTTTAGCTATTTTGACGCTCTCAATGATTGTTTTTCCTTTTGCTAGCTCTGCAGCAATTACGGCAGATAAGGTATCACCAGTGCCATTTACTCGGTCGGTTCTAAAGAACGGTTTGCTAAATTCATAGAATTTGCCATCTTCAGTTAGAAGAATGTCGGTGACGACCTTTCGGTTAACATTATCGTGCCGGCCCTTCATAAGAACATTCTTGGCGCCCATATTTTGCAGCATCTCGGCACCTTTCTTAATTTCTTCCATTGATTCTAACTTAAGTCCGGTAAGTTTCTGCTGCTCATAAAAGTTAGGCGTAATAATATCAGCTAATGGCAATAATTGATCCAAGAAAGTTTGGTATGCGTCATCATCGAGTAAAGTGTCGCCGTGTTTGGTGATAATAACCGGATCGAGGACAATTTTACCCATATCATATTTTCTTAGGTTTTTGGCAACGCAATCAATGACTTTTTTATTGGCCAACATCCCGGTTTTAACGGCCTTTATTTTAAAATCGTCGTTTAAAACATCGAACTGCTTCTGAATAAAATCTAAAGGCATAACTTCCTGTGCATAAATACCGGTAGTATTTCCTGCAACAGCGGCAGTTAAAAGTCCCATCCCATACACACCGCGTGCGTAAAAGGAATGCAGATCAGCTGGCATTCCTGCGCTACCGTCGCTATCGTTACCAGCAATTGTTACAGCAATGGTTTGTTTTTTCATAATCATATTTCCTTTTTTTATTTCCTCTTCTATTATTAAAGTATAACTGATAGCTAAGGTAAATGTCATAAATTAACTTAGAATAATAGTTTTTGATGATGAAACTTTTTCTTAAAAAAGGAAGGAAGAAATCGTGTTAAAAAAATATATCATGGCAATTGATGAGGGTACTACTTCAACCCGGGCAATGATTATCGATCATTGGGGCAAGCAGGTAGCATCTTCACAAAAAGAAATTCCGCAGTACTTTCCTCAACCTGGTTGGGTAGAACATGACGCAGATGAAATCTGGCATGCAGTTCAGACGACCGTTGCAACTACTTTCATTAATTCTGGAATTCAGCCTGATCAAATCGCCGGCATTGGTATTACCAATCAACGGGAGACGACCGTTATTTGGGATAAAAAGACTGATCACCCCATTTGTAATGCAATCGTTTGGCAGTCTAGACAAACTACGGCCTTAGCAGAAAAGCTAAAAAAAGATGGTTACAGTGAAACTATTCGTGAGAAGACCGGTTTAATTATTGACCCGTACTTTTCCGCAACTAAAATTCGCTGGATACTTGACCATGTTGATGGGGCTCAAGAAAAGGCAGAAAAGGGTGAGCTACTTTTTGGCACCGTTGATAGCTGGTTATTATGGAAGTTAACCGATGGCGCAGTTCACGTTACTGATTACACCAATGCCTCAAGAACAATGCTCTACAATATTCATGACTTAAAATGGGATGATGATATACTGCATTTACTTAATATTCCCAAGGCAATGCTGCCCGAGGTCAAATCTAACTCTGAAATTTATGATTATACCAAACCGTATACATTTTTCGGTGGTAAGGTTCCTATTTCGGGGATGGCAGGTGACCAGCAAGCGGCTTTATTTGGCCAGCTTGCCTTAAAACCGGGAATGGTCAAGAACACGTATGGAACCGGCTCCTTTATCGTTATGAATACTGGGAATAAACCAACTAATTCTAACAATAATCTGTTAACTACGATTGCTTATGGTCTCAATGGCAAGGTTAATTATGCATTGGAAGGTTCTGTCTTTGTTTCGGGTAGTGCGATTCAGTGGCTGCGTGATTCAATGAAAATGATTAAAACGGCACCCGAATCTGAAGCTGCCGCACTTAAATCAAAATCAGAAAATGAGGTGTACGTTGTGCCGGCATTTACTGGCCTGGGTGCACCATACTGGGATTCAGAAGCACGTGGGGCCATCTTTGGTGTAACACGTGGAACAAATAACTATGATTTTATCAAAGCAACTTTACAATCTCTTGCCTACCAAACAAAAGACGTTGTTGATACTATGCAGGTTGATTCTGGGATTAAAATCCCTACTTTACGAGTTGACGGTGGTGCTTCTAATAATAATTATTTGATGCAGTTTCAAGCTGATATTTTGGGAACCAGGATTGAGCGGGCTAAAGTAGCCGAAACAACCGGTATGGGGGCCGCTTTCTTGGCTGGTCTTGCCGTCGGTTATTGGAAAAATATTGATGAATTAAAGAATGTTTCTGTTGTTGGTCAAACCTTTGAATCAAAGATGGGTGAACAGGAACGTAAACACTTATATGCTGGGTGGAAACGTGCAGTCAAAGCAACCCAAGTATTTGCTCATGGCGAATAAAATTATCAATGGAATTTATTATGAGATGGTATAATTTAGTTAGTATAAATGCGTTTACATAAAAGAAGGTAAGAAACTTATGGCACATGATCGAATTGTTGCTTTAGACGGTCCACTGAACTTTCGGGATGTTGGTGGTTATAAAAATGACCAAGGTCAAAGCGTAAAGTGGAATAAAATATACCGTTCTGATTCTTTAAGCTCATTATCAAGTAAGGATCGGATCAAATTAATGAAATTAAAAGTTACAGTAGATTGTGATTTGCGTTCATCTTATGAAAAGAGCTCTGCACCAGACGTGCTTTGGCCAAAAGTAAAATACGTTGATGTACCGGTTTATTCTGATGATGCAAGTGAAGATAAAAGTGAGCATAAACTTTATCGCTTTATTCACCATATTCCTGATCTCAAAGATAATTTTATTGGTCAAATCTATCAAAGAACCTTATTAAATTCTCATAGTCAAAAAATGTTTGCTAAGGTTTTTGCAGAATTATTATTGTTACCGGATGATGAAGCGTTGGTTTATCATTGCAGTGCCGGTAAAGACCGAACAGGAATGATTTCTGCTTTAATTTTGATGGCCTTAGGGGTTGATGATGACACAATTGCACGGGATTATATGTTAACCAATAAATTGTATGATTTTGCAGTTTCGCGGCAAATACCGAGTAATGATGAAATTTCTAAAATGGTAGCGAAAATGAACGTAACCAAAGGTGAAGCAACGGCCATTCGCGGAATTACCGAAACTGTTCGTGAAGGTTGGGGTGGCTTCCCACAATTTTTTAAAAAAGAATTGGGCTTCAATCAGAATGATTTAGATAAGTTTCGGCAAATGTATTTAGAATAAGGTGAGATGATGGTAACTTTATCTGATGTTGCGAAAGAGGCTAATATGTCCAAGATGACGGTTTCGCGGGTAATTAATCATCCGGAGCAGGTGACACAAGAACTGCGTAAATTGGTCGAGCAGGCTATGACGACGCTTGATTATCATCCTAATTATATTGCCCAAGCCTTAGTTAATAACCGTACCAACGTGGTTAAGTTTGTCACGCTAGAAAATATCGATACGACGGAACCGTATTATATGACCCTTTTGTTTGGTTTTGCGCGTGGCTTAGCTAAGAAACAATACGCCTTTCAATTAGTTACTGACCCTAGCAAGATTGAGCAGGGCAATGCGGATGGTTATTTGATTACCGGTGCCCGTTCCAAAGATTACGAGTATTTTGATAAGCTGGATAAACCCTTTGTTTTGTTTGGGGAAAATCATCGTGGTTATGACTTTGTTGATAATGATAATCAGTTGGGTGAAAAAAAAGCTACCAAATATGCTTTGAGCCGCTTGTATAAACACCTTATTTTTATAGGAAACGATGTTAAAGAACCCTTTGAATATTCGCGCGAGGCTGGCTATATCAATACCTTGCAACAGAATCAAATGATTCCGCAAATCTATCGGGTTAGTAATCATAGCCATGAGGCCCAAAAAGTAATTAAAGAGCACTTTAATAGCTTTAAAAAAGATACGTGTTTTATTTGTGCTAGCGACCGGATTGCGGTCGGAGTTGTCCGCCAATTATTAAAAGAAGGTGCCAAGTTACCGGCTGATTTTGGTGTAATTGGCTATGATGGTGTCTTTTTAAACCAGGTATCTAACCCACAATTAACAACAGTGAAGCAACCAATTCTAAAAATGGGTGAATTGTTAGCTGAGATGCTTTTACAAAAAATCGATCAATCGGGCTCGCCCCAAGGTGAGATAATGCTGGAGCCAAGCTTGGTTAGAAGGGGAACAACCAGGTAAGGCAAATAAAAATTATTAATTTTAAGCCAGGTCATATTTTATGATTTGGCCTATTTTTATACTAATTATGGGATGCACTTTACCAAATATAGTATAAATAAAGCACAAAAAGTGAGGTTGAAATTATGGCAAATCCAATTTTAGGATATTTAGATAACCAAAGAATTTCAATTAACGAAGTTTCTAAAAAAAGTGGTGTTGCGGTTAGCACACTTGACAATGCTGTTAAGAAGTCGATTGAAAGTTGGTCAATCAGGACTTTGGATGCTTTTGCGCTTGCTTTAAATGAAAAGCCCGGTGATTTATTGAACAAATTGCAACCTAATCCATATACTTTAAATATTAAGGATGGTAAGCAAACCATCCAGGGAGTTTACATCCCCGATAAAGAAATGTACCAGCAGATAAGGTCTGCAGTCGAAGACAACCACCTTGAAGGCTGGAACCCAACTTCTAAAGATGTTAAGTTTCTTTTGAAAAATGCCCTTAATCCCAATCCTAAAGATATGGAAAGAATTGATCGCATTTGGAATGAGGGAAGATGAGTTATTATAAAACATTTGATGATACACTTTTGCCAAATGAAACATTAAAAAATAAGCTGAATATTACAGATGAAAAGATTCTAACAATAAAAAAAAATACAACAGCTGCACTTCATGAAGTGGAATTTTTAAAAAGTAAAAAGAAAATTATATCAATCAACGATTTATATAAAATCAATGAAATTTTGTTTGGTACCTTATATTCTTGGGCCAGTAAGAAGAGGACTTATCCTTTAAGAGAGGGTGACCATGACTTCATGGATTTTCGCTCTTTTGGTCAAGCAGAAATATATATAAATAAATTACTGGAATCCGATAATAAAAAGGATGAACTAAGTAACTTGGACTATGCAAAATTGCTGGATTTTATTAATGATATGCATCCCTTTAGAGAAGGAAATGGATCGTACATTTTTGCAGTGCTTAGCAGCTAATCATGAACAGGTAATCGATTATCCAAGAAACAACGATCAATTGATTAAGGCGCAAAATAACGCAAACATTAAGAAAGAGGCACAGTTGATAAGTATTCAGGATACTCCTACCCGTGAAGCGGTTTTTAAAGAATTAGCATTAATGCGCCGAGAAAAGATACAGCATAATAAAGTTTAATTGATTGCTTTAAAATAGAATATTAAATATATGGATAGCTTTGATAAAATATCAGGGCTATTTTTTTAAAATAATTCTTGACTTAGAGTTAACTCTAAGGAATATGCTTAATTCGAATCAAGAGAGGAGCGGAACTATCAAGTGGAGAAAAAATATAAAATTAGTGAATTTGCTCATTTAGTTGGGCTTTCGCCTTACACCTTGCGCTATTACGAGAATGAGAAATTAATTACTCCCACCGCTATGATAATGGTCAGCGTTACTACACTAACCATGATATTCGTTGGGTAGGCTTTTTACTGCACCTAAAGGGATGCGGTATGAGCATGAACGAAATTAAGGAATATGTAAAATTGCGCAGTCAGGGTGACAGCACTATCCCGCAACGAAAGGCATGGTTGCAGAAGGTTAAGGCAAACAGCTTGTCTAAAATAAAAGAAATGCAATTTCATCTGAAAATTTTATCCCACAAGATTGATTGGTATGATGGCAAACTAAACAATTGTGATTATGGTAGTTTCGCTGAATATTTAGATAGGTTCGAGAAGAAAGGAAAATAAACTATGAGTGTTAAAGGCAAAGTAATTATTATTACTGGAGCTTCTTCTGGTATTGGTGCTGCGAGTGCACAATTATTAGCAAAAAACGGAGCTAAAGTTGTTTTAGTTGCCAGAAATGAAAGCGAACTACAAAAAGTTATGGATAGTATCAATCAAAATGGTGGTCAAGCTATCTATCAAAGAACGATGTAACTAATGCACAAGATTTACAGAATTTAGTTAAATTAGCTCAATCTAAATTTGGTAAGTTAGATGTAATTTTTAACAATGCAGGAATTATGCCTAACTCAGCGATGAGTGCCCTTCATACTAAAGAATGGAACCAGATGATTGATGTTAATATCAAAGGCGTTCTGAATGGTATTGCCGCTGTAATGCCAATCTTTACTAAGCAAAAATCAGGGCAAATTATTACCACTTCTTCTGTAGCTGGAATTAAAAGTTTTGAAAATTCTGGAGTATATGGTGCAACTAAATATGCTGTTAGAAATATTATGAATGTTATTCGTATGGAAAGTGCTAAAGAACAGACAAATATTAGAACCACTACCTTGTATCCAGCTGCAATTGCGACTGATTTATTAAGCACCATTACTGATCAAACAACCAAAGATGGGTTAGATAAATTGTATAAGAATTATGCTATTACTCCAGATGCAGTTGCCAGAGCAGTTAATTTCGCTATAGAGCAACCTGAATCGGTTGATATAGCTGATATTACAATTTATCCAACTAAACAAGAAGTATAAGAAAGGAAAAAATATGAAAAACGAAAATGTTAAAAAAGGGATTATATTTCCCTTAGGTAAAGAAAACGTTGCTTATGCTAAAGACTTTATTGGTAAAAGTTATTTAGAGCCCTTAGTCAATGATCCTAAAGTTAATGTTTCTGTTAGCAACGTTACCTTTGAACCAGGATGTCGGAACAATTGGCATAAGCACCATAACGGTTTTCAAATCTTATTGGTTACTGGTGGTGAAGGCTGGTACCAAGAAGCTGGTAAGCCAGCTCGCTTATTAAAACCCGGTGATGTCGTTGTTACGCATAATGACGTTAAACATTGGCATGGTGCTACTAAGAATAGTTGGTTTTCGCACATTGCAATTACTGCGGGAAAAGCTATTTGGTTAGAGCCGGTAATGGATAAACAATACGAAGAAGTTGCGAAAGGAGCAAATAAATAATGAAGAAACAAACAGCAGGACGCGATAGATTAGGTGACTTTGCACCTAAGTTTGCGCAATTAAATGATGATGTTTTATTTGGAGAGGTTTGGTCACGTGAAAACAAAATGTCTGCACATGATCGTAGCCTAATTACGGTAGCTAGCCTTATAACCCAAGGTGTGCTGCAACTAAAGGATCATATAAAAATCACTAAGAAAAATGGTGGAATTGATTACTCAATTAGCCTTTTATGCTGGTTGGCCAAAAGCATGGTCAGCCATGAATTATGCAAAAGAAATTTACACAAATAAATAAAAATTAATAGCAGCTTTGATAGATTGTCAAAGCTGCTTTTTTGTACATTGGAAATAATTTTTTATGATTAAATTTTAATTTTTTGCTTATAAGCTAATTTCTCATTTTCGTAATTGAGCATATGCGTATCAAAATTGTCAATTTTGTAAGATAAATAATTTAAAGTTTTTTCTACTTCTCTCTTTTGTTTTAATAACGTGTTTTTTTGTTCGATTAATAAGTTTTTTCTCTTCCCTGATTTAAAATTGAAGTGCAACACAAATAGAACTTAAACAAAAAGGTCATGAAGTCCTAAACTTAAATTAACGAACTAGTTAAGAAAGGAATCTTCATGACCCAAGCAAATTCTAGCATGCAAACACCATATCATCAATTAACCAGCGAAGATCGCGGACAAATCCAGGCTTTACATGACCAAGGCTACTTGCAAGCTGCGATTGCCCGCAAGCTAGGCTACCACCGTTCCACGATTTGCCGGGAATTAAAGCGGGGCCGTGTCAGACAGCGGGATAGTAATTATTTGTTTTATTACTGCTACTTAGCTCATACAGCCCAGATTTATCATGAACAAAGACAGGCCAAGTGCTATAACCATAATCTGTTGCACAAAGATGCCACTTTCTTTCGCCTACTTAACCGGCATTTTAAAGCCAGTTTCAATGCCACCAGTATTGATGAATTCGTAGGCCGTTTTAAGTTAATCCATCCGCATTTTCACTGCCCCAGCACACCAACGGTTTACCGTTATATTGATCAGGGGCTATTACGGATTAAGAATGTTGACTTGCCCATGAAACTGCGTCGGCAGCAAAGAAAACACCACGGCAATGGCCATGCCCCGTATCATAAACGTTTAGGCCCTTCAATTGCGAATAGGCCGCAAGAAGTTGTACACCGGAAGGTGCCATTCCATTGGGAAGGTGACTT
>ENA-UOOK01000291-UOOK01000291.1-fermentation-metagenome-genome-assembly--contig:-NODE-291-length-64212-cov-6.162835_pt1 | contig 64212 bp, 83 predicted proteins | sample MGYA00245777_ERZ724023 | MGnify/ENA primary metagenome ERZ724023 (study PRJEB28704, sample SAMN03018312) | fermentation metagenome | biome: anthropogenic terrestrial biome; feature: soil; material... | reverse complement strand
CATACAACGAGTGTCAATGAGGACGAAGATTCCATGATGAAAACTTTCCAGAAATATAGCAGCAATCTGCAGAATGCGTTGGTGCTCATGGAAACACGCTATGACAGACATCCGTACCCGGGCAGGAAGGTTTTGAACCAAGGGAAAACGCTTTTGAAGCTCCGGAATCATGCATACCGTAATGCTTCTTCCACGACTTATATAAGGCGAATATCATGTCATCTGTTCTTGCAATCTTCTTCATGACTGATCCTCTTTCCATTTGTAAATATAATATAAAAGAAAATTATCAATAAGGCACTTATTATTGGTTATTAATCTATGTCGGTAATACCATTTTTAACAAATGCTTCTTTCCGGTCGATGCATGTACCACATGTACCACAGGGTTTATCACCGCCTTCGTAACAAGACCACGTGTTCTCAAATTCCTCGTGTGTCATGCCTTGTTGAAGTCCCTGTCGTACAACACCTGCTTTATTGATATTCCACCATGGTGCTTGTACTATAACCTTTCCTGCTGTTCCTTCCCGCACCGCCTTAGAGATACCTTCAATAAATCCTAATGTGCAATCTGGGTATGCAGATCCAGCTGCATCATCTTTATGTGCTCCGTAATAAACAGATTCACATCCCAGTTGGTATGCTATGGACGCCGCTGTAGAAAGAAATAATCCATTCCTGAATGGGACATAGGCCGTAACTGTTGGAGCTTTCCCCTCTGCCCTAAGCTCTTTCAGTTGTTCATCATAACTTTCGTGTTTGATACCTAGTTTACTGCCTTGTAACAAAGCGCAACAGTCTTTATTGAATGTAAAGATTGTTGATAAGTCCATCTCTTTATAATAGTCTTTACAAGCATCTCCCCAGACGTGTATTGCGGTCCAGCGGGCGCAAGTACGTTCCTTAATGTGTTTCTGTCCATACGACATATTCAAGGCAAACACATTCTCTTTTCCAACTTCACGTATCACTTTGTATAATAGTACAGTGGAGTCTAAGCCGCCACTGAATAGTACCAATGCTTTCATATAATCTCCTATTTCTAACTTGCGCTTAAATTGCGCTTTTAACGCATCTTACTTTTAAATAATATAATCTATCAATATTTATAAAAAAGCTTGTTAAAAGCGCAATAAACTATGTTTTAAGCGCAGTTTTTTGCAAGATTTATAATTTCTTCTGTAAAATCATTAAAACTCTCTTCTGTAGGGGTTTCATTCCATAATACATTACAACCTTGCTCAATCATATTGTTTTGATGTCCGTTGATAAAGCTGTGCTCATCAACAAAGGCAATGACAGGTCTTCCATGTCCGTAGGCATATCCTATCTCCCATACAGTACCTTCGTCTGGAACACGTCCTCTTAAATCTGCGATTACTACATCGGTATGATTCAGTGCGGTTAAGTCTTTACAAAAACAATCCTCTCGGCTCATGCCTTCAGATACTCTGCCTGTCTCTTGTGGTAAGTATACTGTAAATCCGTATGCACGAAGTCGTCGAGCCATATCTTCATTAGAACGTCGTTCTATCTCATTAAACAAGGGTGCCGCATAATAAATATTTATATTACGTGATCCCGTGCCGTTATCACTCACTTACTGCTCCTTTCAAATCCGAATATATTAAACTTATTGCGGTCTTCAAATACATCATCCTGTTCTACCGAGCGTAATTTATTAGCTGCCATGTGTGCTAAAGGTTCTGTAATAACTTCCACTGCATATTTCATACAGAACTGGACTATATACATTGTAATACTCCATCCTTCAGCTCCAAGAAAAGCTAATGTGATAAACACTGCTGTATCAACAATCTCTGCTCCAAAAGAAGATAATAACTTCCGTTTTGCAAATCCTTTATTTGGACCATCGATATGCCGGAATTGCTGAAAGATAATATCGTTCACCCAACCTCCGAGCACAGCTCCCGCCAGTCCTGCGAACATGACTCTGATCATTCCTGATTTACCACTAGTACCTACAAGAACTAATCTGATCGCTTGGTCTAAGTCTAAGCACCATGGGGCTGATTTAACAACGTTAATAACAAACAGTATACTAAATACAAATATAAGGTTTGCCGCAAGTGTTATCCAGGCTATCCATCTACTGATCCTATAACCATAGACGTCACTTGTAACATCACTAAGTACATAAACAAGTGGAAAGAAGAAAACGCCCATAGGTGCTACCCAAGGCCCAAAGAATCCAAGGCGTGCAGAAACTAAGTTTGCTGCAAGTCCCATCACGATTGATAATCCTGCTATCAGGACTACATTGAATGAATAACGTCTCATGTTATTCCTCCTACGAATATTATTTATACAGGAGCTAGGTTCCTGTTATTTCAATAACTCCTTCGCTCTTCGCTCTCCAAACCCTTGGCGTCGAAGGCGTTGTATAGAAACTTCTTCATCTTTAAACCCATTCTTATAGTCCTGAATAATGTCTCTATTCTTATGTTCCCAGTCATCTCGTTGTTGTTGTCGTTTCCTACTACTCTTCCTCTGGGCGCGAATCTCGTCTGCGTATGTTTGTGGTCTCATAAACAGTCCTTATAATTATATACATAAATCCTATATCCCTGGTCAAGGCATGTATCATAAAAATTAGTTTCGTTATACACCAGATTATAAGGAAATTGCGTAATATTAAACATGTTCATTATAGACACGTCCTTGGCTAACAACTTATAGAAACGGATGGCTTCAACCTTCTCTTTGAAATATCCCATGTATACTATGTGTGCTTTATTATCTGCACTTGTTACAATATACATGGGATACTCGTATCCATCAGAAATATAACATGATAAACAAAGTGTATACACATTATCTGTTGATGCATCCATAGCAAGTGTGGTACTTGTACGATTAATCTTAGCATATAGTGGAAAACAACATATACACAAGATGACTAATAATTTACGCATGAACTACTCCTTATAAGTAATTTCCATATCATCAAACTGATAAAAGTTTAATCCTTTCGGTAAGTCTTCTGTTGTAATCGTTGCTGGCCCGCCTTTCTGTCCTAACTGACTTATAACAAAAGCCTTAACACTGTTGGTGTTCATCGTTGTATTCTCATCAAAGGTTACCTGCATCTGCTGTAACTTTTCTTTCTGTGATGGTGGAACAATCAACTCTGACTTAACTAAACTCTCGCCATCATGCTCTCTCAACCACTGAGCTACATTCGCTTTATCCCTATCATTTTTATTGATGGAACAACTAGTCTTCGTGACAACACTTACTGTTGAACCATTTGACATAGCTAATGATTCGATGCCGTTCAATCTAAACAGGTCAGGTAACGTGTGCTGCGCATAATCTGTATACTGTTTTGTTGCTTTATCAAGAGCCTCTTGTGCTTTCTCAACTGACCATTTCAATTGTAGCAGGACATCGGTACTCTGTTGTATCTGACTCATCAAATCTGTATCAACCTTTGCTTCAACTTTATCCATCCAATCACTCATTTTGAAACCTCCTTCCAAATATAATCATCTTTCACGCAATCCCATTCATCTGTCTTCCATTGAAGAGGTGGGATACCATCAATCTGTACATCCACCGGACACTGTTCATTTTGTTCCTGGAACGCACAACCTTGACATCCCACTTTAGCCGGTACTTTAATCAGAATATCACTACCTCCCCATCTACATCTTTAATCGTGAATTCATCATTAAATACATCATCAACCTTCGTTAACATGTCAGTAATTGATGTATCTCTAATGTAATCGGCGAGTTCGCGTTTTTGTTTCAAGGCCGCATATATCTTCATATCAATTGTATCGTTCATAATGTAGTCAAGATATATACATCTATGTGACTGCCCGGCTCTGTAAATACGCGCTTCAACCTGAATCCTATCCTCAAGAGAGAATGTGTTACTATAGAATATCATATTATTGCAATGCTCCTGTAAGTTAAATCCCATAGCAATAACCCTAATATTTGCAACCATTATTCTATACTTCCCTGCTTGAAATCCTTCTATAGTTCCTACCTTCTTCCATCCCGTCATTAGACAACAATTATAGCCTTCTTCAGTTAGTGTATCGTAAATACGTTCTGCTTCAGCACTAAAGTGACATACGATAATAACTTGATTATTAGTAATGTTATTCACATCACATATCTCTTCTACATCGACTAATAGCTGATCCATCTTTGGTAAAGTATCAAACCAAGTAATTTTATTAGGTGGTGGGTCCTCTTGTTCATTCTCAGGTAATTGTTCTATAGAAACAAATCCGGTTGCAATCTGTTGTAATCTAATATATGCTGTTAGTTTGGACTTAGCTTCTACTGTTTCATCTTTATATGTTGTAATGAAGTATTGTTCCAACTCCCGGTAAACACGTGCCTGTTCTGGACTCATGTCAAGTAGTTTTCGGTTGTATACCTTCTGTGGCATATCAATGCAATCTTCAATACGAACAACCATGGCAATCTTATTCATCTGGTCTCGTAACTCGTCTACATTCTTGAATGGTCCTTTATACTCAGTCTGCTGTTTAATGATGTCATACGTACCGAGTGTAACACCATATAATGCATTAGCCATTTCATATGATGTACAGGCATGTATTTGTTCCCAAGCATCTGCATTAATAAGAATACGAATTACCCTGCCATTTATCTGCATCGCATGAAACATACCATACTTATTCTGGAACCCAAACCAATTAACTCCGAAGTATCCGGGATGTAAGAATTCAAACATTGCCCATACATCAAACGGACCGTTCGTAACAGGTGTTCCAGTTAATATCATACGCGCAACTGTGCGGGGCTCAGACTTCAGTATGGATTTACCTCTTTTAACAACATTATTGAATTCATACAATAACCTCTGTGTGCGAATTGCTTTTGGATTTTTAATCCTGGTAGCTTCATCAAGAATGATTATCGTACGATGCTCGAGCGCCCAGTGGACGTAATCCAGGTATCGAGTCTTTGTCGAAAACTGTTCAATATTAGTACATACAATATTAAGCTTTCCTGGTATAAAGAAAAGCTTCTTGTTTTTCCGCCACTGTACTGTCGTATTAACGTCTTTACACCATTTCGGAATCTCGTTTGTGGCCCACTGCTTATGGACACCATTAGGAGCAATAACGAGAACAGCGTCGCATTCACCTGCTTTGTACTTGTCAATCGCGATAAGTAACGAAGTATATGTCTTTCCTGTACCCGGATCAAAGAATAAAGGAATCTCGGTAGCATGTCTGTATCTTTCACGTGCAACCTCCTGGTGCTTAAAAGGTTTATCCATTACTTATCACCTTCGGGTACTACGAGATTGTCTGCTTTACTCCTTAACTCACAAGGACAATCTCCGTATGAACACTGCTCGCACAAAACACGTTTATAAGTGCCGTCGTCCTGTCTCTGATAATGATATATCTCTCGTGCGCCAGAAGCAAATCCCGCTTGTACAAATGGATATCCTTCGAGCTCTGCTACTGGAATCATCAGGCGACTGCGATCACGAAAGAACTTCATTCTCCGTACTGTATTACCCTGTTCAATTAAATATCTTATGGATTGGTTAGACATACCAAGAGCCTGTGCAAACTCGGTGATATGTACAAATCCGATGTTATCAAAATTATATACTCTCATATTTTGGACGCTCCTACCTTAAAATTAAACCCTCTCGTAATTGAGAGGGTTTAAGCTTACCTATTCAGTGTAAGCTGGAATGTCTCCAGATTTAATTGTGTAAACCTGTGCAGACTCATCATAAACGACTTCAACGTTCTGTTTGGTTGACCATTTTTTCATCAGCTGACGCATCTCAGCAAAACCTTTTCCTGTTTCCTGGAATACTTTAAGTGCTGTGATTTTTGAACCAACTTTCGGAGCATCGCCGAAGAGTTTGTACAATACTGGTTTACCGAAAGAACCACTGTTTCCACCTGTTCCCTTTTCACGACCGAGCCAGTCAGCTGCTTCTTTTACTGCAGCAGGTACTGAAGCCTGTTTTGTAACGAATTCTTTTACAATCTTACCGTATTTAGATGCGAGTTCACGCTGTCTCTTCTGGTAATCGCTGTTAGACTTCTTTGCTACTGTACCTTCCGTTTCTTCTGCAACTGGTGTCTCTTTTTTGATTGAATCGAGTAATGACATAAATGCCTCCAGGTATAATTCTGTTAAACTTAACCACCGTCTATTGATTCCCGTTCAGTCAACGACCAAACCCGGATTCTAGTGGTTGAATTTACGTCCTTATCCTTATTGAGATATCCTCAACGAAGGTATCTCAATAAGGAGTCTCTCAATGAAAGACTCCAGTAAGACGAGTTCTTACTTAACTTATCCCTCTTTCAAAGGATATTATTAATATAAATGCATTCAAGAGAAATATCAAGTATATTTTTTACTTTTCTGTGCCTCGTTCTGATGATTCATAACCGTCAGCCATAACTAAGTTCTCGAGCTTAGTCCCTAGAGGGGTGCATTTAACTTGCATATTTAAGAATGAAGACGAGGCATCGACACAATTCAAGTATGAGCTCCATTCATCTACAGTGCGTTGTAGGATAGCTGCAATGTCATCAATACTCTGCTGTCGAATCTCTTGCGGCAGAGAAGAAAAAGCCATTATGCGATCGTTAACTACGACGCTTAATGTTTCTATGGGATTACCCAAGATTTCTGACCAACGCTCACGTTGTGATAATGAAATATCCAAGTTCTTATATTCTTGCGCTAATTGCTCAACCGTCATTTTACGCCTCCTTAATCAATACAAATAACATATTATTGCATTTCATATTAGTACAATATAATCCTGCCTGTTTAATCCAACACTCAACACATTGATGTGTGGGATTCTCTATGCATCTAATCAAGTTACCCTGCAACTTATAGTATTGTCCTACTACAGGTCTCACGGTTCCGTCTAACAACTTATCCTCCGGTATGGTTTCAAATGTTGTGTCAAATATCGCCTTGTGAATCCTCATATCAAGAATGCGATAGTATGTTGACATAGCATCCAACTGAAGGTTTAACAAGTTTCCTTGTTCTCCCTTTACTGTATTCCGGTCCACTGCAACCTGATACTTATGGATTCTTTCTGCAAGATCCGCACGTTCAATGCGCGCTCTTTCCAACCATGTAGTCATATTTGTACCTCTGTAGTCATATTTGTACCTCTGCAATACTGTTAACAAATTGCGGATTCCATTTATGGATACGACATTCCTCAATAAGTGTCTCTCTCATATGTCCTAATGAATGATCGAGGCAATATCGAGAACAACATGATGTACATTGTATTGTCCGAGCTGTATTATCCACATAAAACACGGTAACACTCGCAAATATAACGTCATTACTGAGCTCACATTTAACTGAATACTCGTCTCCTTTGAGCGTGAATTTAGTACATACCTTCTGTAGTTTCAACACATAAGCAAAAAGCCTACGTTGCTCTTTAACAGATACTACCATGATATCTCCTCCTTTGTGTCATACTCTGCTACATCAAGCGCGTCTTCAATCATTGCCCTATCACTAATGCCACACTCGTCATCATCGTACATGACGTCGACATCCCAACATTCTCTGTCTTTTCTAACACAGATACCACATGCGGGATCTGTTCGAGTAGCAGGATACAGCTCTTTGTAATCATACGTTACATCAACTGTACCACTGTACGTGTATTTCTTACCTCTGAATGTAAACTCCCTATGTGTTAGTGTCACTATATCTGTCATAACAACTCCTTTCTCTGCCGTAGCAACGACTCTTTTTATGTTTTCATTCATCATCAACAACTATTGCTGCTTGTTTTCAAATCTCGAATGGACTCCCGACCTGGTCGTCATCCGCAGGTTCCGCTTCATCCTCATCTGTTCCTGTTCCGTCCTCCCATGACGTTAAATATAATTCGAGTTGATTGTTGTCAAGAGCTTTTTTAAGTGCGTCATAATTACACAATATGGTTTTACTGTCATTTCTGTGAAATCTCATGTGCATATATACATTAAACATAGCAGCTGCGGTAATTTCATCGCCTCGGGCTATGGAGGTGATCATCTGTGTTTTGATGGGTTCCATAAGAGCTAAGTACTCGCTCAATTGCTTCCGTTTACTGTGATATATGTTCTGTTTACCTCCTGCCTTGATCAACACGTAGGTCAATCCCTGCTCCGGATAACACACGTGAGGTACTTTGCTAAAGTCGTAAACACCCACGTCCTGGAGTTCATATAGGTACCAGTTATCTGTATGAGCTACTGGTCCTTGTATGATGGAAGCATCACAGTTAAACACCTCAAGTGGTGTCTTCTGATATTGATGTGTACGTTTAGAGCAATCTATGTGTCTATTGGAACACCATGTCTCGAAACACCCGAATGTTGTAGGTGCATTTAGTGTTGGTCTCCTAGTTCTGTAGTTACACGCCTTGATGCGGTTAAAACAGTCTAGGACTTGTGATGATTTAATACCAACGAAAACAATGTAGTTTCCGTTGTTTAAGTCTTGCTGATGCGTTAGGAACGCATCTTCCTCAGATAAGGGTTTATCTATGAGAAACGCAGGTTCTCCATAGATTGTTGTTACCTTCGTTTCCGGATAATTACTACGCATCCAGTAACGAAAGCGATTTTTATTTGATGTCATGTGGCCTCCAATGATTATATGATATAACCATTTTTTAAAAAAATCTCTTATAGTCTGTTAGAAATAACATGTTAACCAAGGGCTCAAGGACTTCCGAACAAAAAGCCTTTTTCAAAGTGATATAGGTCCATGGGTATAACATTGATCCATTTGTTACTAGTTATCGGCACCGGGGCAATGACCCGTCCTGCCGGTATGTCCACTGGAAAACGTGTGAGCGAAAAACTATGAAGATTCGCTCAATGAGTCGTTTACGCTAATTGTTATCAATTGAATGCCAAAGGACTAGTTAATTCTTTATTTTATAAAGAAATAAACCACTATAAAGGAAACTCCGGGACAGTATTATATAGCATTTTAAAATCGCAAATGCTTTTTTTGCAATTGACTCGGTCCAATGAGCCAAAGTCACCGGTTTTTTTGCGATTTTTGCGCATCGACCCTCACCTCCGCCCAATCCTGGCAGTCATCCATTGACTTTACCTATTGTTCATTGGACACATTGCATTATTGTTATTTCTTCCAGCACGTAGTGTGGACTCGATCGGTCGTTACTCACGAGGTGTTTTACATCAATAATAATATCCGAAAAAGGTATTATTAGAGAGTGGCGGTACCGCATGGTTGTTACCACCTTAGAACAGCTCATCTGGTTGTTTATCAATAGATACATCCTCCTTAATCAGGTGACGTGTTAATAAAGAGTATGCCATTTGAATATTCAGCAGGGATAATATCAACACGGTCTCCTGTTTAGTCGTTAATGCTTCGAGAGCTCCAACGGTGTTATATATCTTCTGGAATAATTCAACCACCGCAGGATCAACTTGTTCCTCGACCCCCTTTTCTACAGCATCTAGTGAACTACGTAGCTGTACATACGTGAAACGTACCTTATTGTCTTTATCCGTAACATTCGCAGCCACGAGTTGACAGTATCTTGCGAACCAGTTGTTATCTAACATATACAGGTTCCTTGCCCGTATTCCACAGCACTAAGTCACGATACTTCTGCATTGCACGTGCATATGAACGATACCTTCGGTGGATGTATATTATTATACCATATCCTCCAACCGTCTTTACCAATGTTTCCCAGATGCCGGGTGTGGTATTTGACAGTGTTATTATGTATTCATGATTTGCCTCATGAAAGCGCGTTATCTGTTCCATATTATATCTCCTATATCTCGTGCTAACTCAGGGTTTTCGAAGTTGCCTTGATTGTAACAGTCATCCTCGTCTGCTGGAGGTAATGGGCTATTATCGAGGGATTCTGCACTTTCGCGATACAGATCCTTAAACTTACTTAACAGCATATAGAGAATGCTTAATTCTTCATCATTCATTACCCTCATATCATATCTCCTTGGATAGGTGCGGTATTTATCTGTTCCATATCATGTCTCCTACTTCACGAGCTAATTCAACGTCATCAAAATTACCCTGCTCATATTTATCGCCTTCGGTCCACCAATAATCCTCAGCGGCTTTTTTACCTGCGAAACACGCACCATAAAACTTGTCCAGTAAGGTCCATAAAATCTGCGTCTCTTCCTTCGTCATTACTATCATATTATAACTCCTATTAGTTAGTGTATACGTCATTAGTATACGTCATTAGTATACGTCATTAGTATAAGTTAACGGCGTATACACCACGATTGATTATGGTTTATTTACTGATCATACCTGTGGTATAGTCGATATGTAGTCCGAGTTTTTCGCACTGTATCTGAATCTTCCTCGCAATATCTTTCACAGTGCTATATTTCTGCAACACGTCCATCAGTTTATCACCTTCATTGATTACTACGGAACTACGCGCAACGCGCTCTGAAGCAAGACACGTGATTAGAGTGAAGGTACCCATGTCTTTCTCACTCAACTCTACGTCGGATGGGATTTGTTTTACGAGTGCTTTAATTAGGTTAAGAACTCTGCGGTCTCTGCCCTTCGCGTAGAGTTGAGTACCCCGCGTACTATTACTTAACGTCTCGTTTACCTTAAGGGAACTGATAATAGTCTTCAGTTCTTCTACTTTACCGTCGATTAAAGCGATAGCTTTTTTGTTCGTCATAACGAACTCCTTTTCCGTATTAACGGATTCATAACGTTACTCGCAGTCGAAGACTGTTGTTAAAGTAACTGATTCGATATTCTCAATACGTCGAAAGTATCGTATCCGTTACTTTATATATTATACTGTACAGTATAATAACTAAGTCTTTATCGTACGTATTATTTCTTATTTCTTCATAAAAATTAAAAAATTAATTTCTAATCTTTATAATTTATTATAATTTATTATTTATGAAAAATCAATGTCTTTGTATAAATAAATATCGTTACGACGAAGAAATCATTACGTAGGAGGGGTTTGTAAAAGCGCATATTTTTGGGCAGGGGTCCCCCGCGGAATGTTTCAAAGCTGCAACCGTTCAGCGTGACTAACTACTTAGTCTGAGAAAGAATGTGTGAATGCTATAAACCGGCAAACTTACGGTTTGAGTGTTTATGGATCAGGCGGTCCTGTACTCCATAGTTTGTGAATGATTAACAAGATTGTTTTCACGACAACCTCCTTAGCCCTTAGTTATGCTCTGTGAATTATACCATCGGTACCGACAGTACCCTTTTCATTTGCTATTACCATCATTATGTCTGAGTAGCTCATCTTTGGATAAGCTGCACACAACACTAAGACTGGTAAACCATCATATTGCTCCGAGAACAGTACCTGTTTCAATTCCTCCTTCTGTTCTACTCCTCTTGTACGATCCATTTTATAGTCGTGTTTGTTATAGGTATTGTCCCTGTGGCATTCACGCAATATAGATTCGTCCGTTAACCCTGTTACATTGTATGCTTTATCGCCCCTACTGTACAGAGTGTTGCGTGAATGCTTTTCTACAAGTCTGGGCTCGTATAGCCAGGTCTCACCATCTGCCTCTTTGTGAATTACCCACAGGAGCTTGCTTGGGTAACATAGCTTTGATGTCTCTAGAGTCATGTTACCTAGGTACTTATGTATGACTTTCCGAGTGACGTTCATCATACCACCCAAGGTGAAGACACCTCTGTCTCCTACATCACTGTCCTCTAGATTAGTAATGAACTTGTTGCATACAGTCAGTACGTTTTTCGGTACCGTGTGTGTATCCCAAAAGTTAATTTTCATGTTAACCCTCCTATAGGTTAATTAGATATTTTTGTAGCAGATATATTTGAATATCTTTGACGACACGTCATATACCCGGACTACATTTTTTATATAGTCTATTTCCCCGAGCCATTCTTTGAAGTATTCAGGATCCTGCAACGCACCAGCATAATCTTCCTGCATTTTCTCTACAGTGTTTTGAATAGCATCACCCAATGCATTCCATTCACGAGCTGTTGCAGTCATACTGAATGTGTCTGAAGCAGTCTCTAACGCTGCACCCAATACTTTATATTCATGGCTTTCATTAAGTCCCCAATCCTCACATGAATATACATTTGCCCAATCAGTTGTGTTTAAGCCAACTACCGTTACCATAGAACCACGATTTGTAATTGTTAACATGTTAACCCTCCTATAGGTTTAATAAAATATAGGATTTTCTTTATAGTAGTGAAGTCAATCTAATATCTACCTTTGCTCAATTATTCTTTGACAATAGTGTCAAGGTTAATCTTTAAGCCAGCCTTCGCACAAGCACTCTGGATCTTCTTGTAAATGTCTTTCACAGTGTTGTATTTCTGCAATACGTCCATTACCTTGTCCCCTTCGTGCACTTCGACCACAACACCCCTGGTTCTTTCACTCACAAGAGTTGTTGTTGATTTGAACCACTTGGTAACATCTTCATTCAAAGTTACTTCGTCAGGACAACACATGGTCAGTCCGAACATAATTTGTAAGTTGTGAATCTCATGTGTCTTCTGGTAAGTCTGTGTTTTGAGCGTGCTTTCTGCAACACCTGACGTTCTCATACGTTCGATGGATTCATTCAGTTCGTTGATTTTTGCATTCAACGCTTCACGCATGTCCAATGTAGTCATGTTAACCCTCCTATAGGTTAATAAGATATGTAAGACTTATTCCCCAACAATCTTACAGAGACCTAAATTGTATAAACTCCCTATTTAGAGCGGAGTTCTTTACCCCACTCCCGACAGTTACGCAGAACAGTTACCTGGTCATCTAACCCTATAAAAACCTGGATATAGGTAACTCCCCATTTTTTGGTGAGAAGTTTAATCAGTGCCTCTTTGAACTGTTCATCTTCCGGGCTCTTGTACACAGACTTATCATAGCCTATCCGACGTGTTCCACAAACAAAGTTGGGACCAGAGAAATACACATAGTAATGAGGTACTACGGTTACACTTAATTGTTCACTCATGTTAACCCTCCTATAGGTTAATAAGATCTCTCTATCTGTATATATTATTATCTATACAAAAACATAATACCAATACACACACGTCTTAGTGATTTCATATAACGTTTAGTTATGAACTCAATAACGTATGTAATTTTACGCATTACATAGAAGACTATCATATATTACCTCCTCTCATATTTATATGCTGTTGTACATATATATCATATCCTGTTCTACCTAGGATAGATATACCAACGTTCTCTGCACGAGATAACCTTTCATATCTCATGCATTGTTCCTCATTATCTAATAACTTAGATAATACCTTCATCTTCTCTACCAATACATTATGATAGAAATCCATAACCACCTCCGTGTTACTTATTTATTATTATGTGTAGACTTATCTGAATCTGTGGGATTATATGATTCATTAGCTTGTGGAAACATATATCTAATCATTGCATAGTTTGCAATATTAACCATATGTTCTGTATTATGATCTTTATTAAAGGCTTCCATTTCTTTATTGATATACTCAATAGAATGTTTGCCTACACAATCATTGATATGTCCATACTTAAAGAAAGACATACACATAGCATTACTCATATGAGTAATGAAACCTTCATCAACTTCTGATGATCTAATCTCTTCTAATGTTTTCATAATATCATCTCCTTGCCTAATCAGGTCCTATTTTACTGTGGTATACATATATAAACCACTTTACCTATATATCAGCAACACGCACCTTAGCACAGGGATACATGTCCTATTTCTCACATAACCATCTCATCCCTCACGTAACCCTCTTATCTCTTCCCATCACCTCTTCCCATATCACAAACCATTCAAAAATTAAAAATTAATCAAGGCAATTGGCTTATATTTTTAATTTTAAAGTTTTGCGCACTCTGCACCATCCCACTCTACTCTACCTCATCCCAGAGCCCTCTAAAATAAAATTGATGACTACCACACATGTCCGATTTTGGAACTAGCTTCCCTTAATGCCATAAGAGATAATATATCTATGGAAACACCTCTTTCCCTTGAATATATACCATCAGACACAGACGAAGGCCGGACTATGTATTTTGACATGGACGGCACACTAGCTAACTTGTATGGTGTTACCAACGTATTCAGACGTCTTGATAATAACGACGCCTCCACATACCTGGAAGCGGCACCCACACCACAATATGTTGAGATGTTGAAATCCGCGAAAGACATGGGGTACAGGGTCGGTATTATTACAGCCGGATCTCGCTTCCCGCCAGACACACCACAAGAAGTGAAAGACAAGATGAATGAAGATACTGAGGAAGCGAAGATTGAATGGTTGAAGAAGTATGATATCTGGCCGCTATTGAGTTCATTTCAATTTATCCCCTACGGCGTTAACAAGTACAGTGTTGCTAAAGATAAAACAGGAGTGTTGGTGGATGATGAGGATAAGGTATTGAATCAATGGTTCTCTGACCGCATTAAAGCAATACCAATAAAGAAGGCGAAATTTTAATGTCCGATTAATGATATAGCTTTCTCTATTCTAAAGACCGTATAATAATGATAAGATGATACTAACCCAGACTCAAGAAGACAGTATTTATAATGCACTCATAGTCGGCATGGCTTTAGACGATGCCTACGTATACGCAGGACTTAACTCTGAGCAAATAGAAGGATTAGCTGAAGACACAGAGCACCAGGTGAGATGGCACCAGATTACTAAACAATTTGAATTTGGGCTATTGCAGGATTTACATGCTATCGCGGACAAACAAGTCCGCATGGGCAAAGAGGCAGCCGTTACATGGATGTTGGAAAAAATGTTTCCACGGTATAGCGGTAAACCTATGGCAGAGTCGGGGGAAGTACATCTTCATTTTGATAACGTCGATCCATCTACATATGACACCGTCGAGATTCATAAAGGATCTAATGATGGTAGTAAATAAACTCTTTAAACATCAGTCAGCCTCTATTAATAGTATACGGTATTACCCCAACAACCCGTATGTTTTCCTCATTGGGGGATTTGGCTGCGGTAAGAGCTACACAGATGTACAGTTGTGTTTATTTCTATACCACGCGTACAAGGACAGCACAGAACCCATCAACATAGGACTTCTTGGTGTTACTATTAAATTATTGAGGCAAACTGTTATTGCAGACCTTGAGAGAGCATTTGACGCAGGTGGCATTACATACCGGGACAATAGCCAGGCAGGTACCATAAAAGTTGGTAATATTACATTCATCTATCTTGCTATGCAGAATCCAGATGATATATATGCTCATAACTTTCACTGTGCTATATGTGACGAGATCGATGAAGTTCCTGCGGAGCGTGTTAAAAAGATTGTTACAGCGATTCAGGAGCGCAACCGTAAAGTTATGCCAGCGGGCAAGGACCTGGTAGCTAGAGAGCCTTTCATATTTTTCTCTACTACAGCGCAAGGGCTTGGAGGTACGTACCAGCTTATTAAATATTTTGATAAGAAAGGGCTTCCCTACATTAAGATAAGGGGACGTACTCAAGACAATACAAGCCTAGCAAAGTCACAACTTAGGTTGTTACGTGGCCTTTATACCGAGGATGAACAACGAGCATATCTCGATGGTGAGTTTGTTAACCTCAGCACAGGCCGCGTATATCCTGAATTTGATATAGCAAAACACAAATATATGACTCTTCCAATTACTAAAGACGATACCATATACGTAGGACAAGATTTTAATAGTGGATATAATAAAGCTAGCATATTGATATCCCGAGGCAGCATTATATATGCCATTGACGAAGACCACTGGAACTACGTAGGTGACGCCTTCCGTATTCTGCGTTCCCGCTATCCCGATAACAAGATTGTTATGATACCAGACGCAAGCGGAAAAGAAATCATGAGTGGCTTCACAGAGGAAGCTGAGGAACACAACATAGAAATATACTGGAACAGTGCGAACCCAAGCATAACAGAGCGCATAACAGCAATCAATAAAGCACTTCGCTTTGGGCAGTTCTATGTGTTTGAAAAATGCGAGCAGTTGATTACGGCTCTTGAAACGCGTGACTTCGATGACATGGGTAAACCCCGCAAAGGTAAAGGACCTGATGCTACAGACCATATTGCAGATGCTACAGAATATGGGGTGTGGCGTATTATACACAGTATTAATGGATATGAAAAGATATTAGATGCTATTCGAGCTATTCATCATGTAAAAGATGAAATGCGTAAAAGCGAGGAGGTTGCATGAACGCGGAACCGTATGCAAGTTGTCTAGATAGATACGCTCCCTCAGCCACATATTGTTGCGAGCCTACAGCAGCATGTATGTGTTGTGGTGTTAAGCCGCTTGACTCATTGCCAGCTGCCTACTGGAACTGGCACTGGGGATGTATGTCATTACAGGAACGATGTATTGTACGTTCTTTACAGGAATTATATGGCGAGTTAAATCAAGTATTAAGCTGCGCAGGGATAGTGGCAAGCTGCGCAGGAGCACAGACAGGTACTGCAATCAAGTGTTTGACTCAGTGCATTGCGACAGCAGCTGTAGCTGGTGCAGTTAAATCATCAGACGTATGTGGCAAGGTTAATATTGATAGTACTACAGGTGTTATGACAGCAAATGGGCTAGGGGATGTTTCTACAGCATGCACCACATATAAGGCTAATGTTGTGGGTGCATTAAACGAAGTATATACATGTGCTACAACATCAATAACAGCAGAAGCAGCCGCTCGATGCGCCGCAGATACAGACTTATATAGCTGCGTCACATCGCTCAATACATGTACAGCTAACTTATGTTCTAATATTGATACAAAAGCATCGTGGTATGGTAACTGCTATAGCTGCGTTCAGTGTTCACAACATGCTGTATGTGCCGATAATGCCACACATGCAACTTCAGCCGATTCAGTCACAGGAGGCGTTACGAATGCGCAATGTCTGTGTTGTTTGCCAGTGACTTGTTTTGCACGAGCATACAACAATAATACAGGATGTGTTTCAAACGCGAATCATGCGAATTCTGCGAATTCTGCAGGTTATGCATCAAAGGTAAGCCCGCTCCCGGCATCATCATTTCAGAGTACCTACGGTGGTGGTAACGACTACTACGTACGGGATGCATGTCCGCGGTACATCCATGGTGCAGCTGGTTTTTATAATAGTACCTCTGCAATACTGCTCTACTTCGGGACGGGGTCCAGTACTGTTTGCGCATCATTACCTGGCGGGTATGTAAGCACTGACATTGATCTAGAGACATATACGTGGGGAATAGCCAGTGTTTAAGAATAATTTTTACTCATAAGGAGGCAAAATATGAGTAAGTGTTTAATAACAGTTGAAGGAGGCTTAGGGAAAAACGTGATGTTTACAGCCCTAATGCCTACTATTAAAAAGCACTACGACGAGGTCTATGTAGCATCGCCATATGATGACGTATTTAAGGCATGTAGTCTCGTCGATGGAGCATTCCCTTTCGGACAAGCTAATCTATATACAGATATAGCTCTTGATGAAGATTGTACAGTACTGTGGCGTGAACCTTACAGTAATCCGAGATTTATCAAGAAACAGTGCCACTTGTTTGATGCATGGTTACAAGAGTTAGGTATTGATGAACCAAACCTCGACTATATGAGCATGACACCAATTCTTGATCAGATTGATACAGCGTATCCTCAATTAGTCAAGACAGCTGAGGAAAAGGTCAGAGAATGGGGAGATGGTAAGTTTATCCTTGTGCAGTTCTGTGGAGGCCAGGCTCCGTTAGGAGATATTAAGAACACTCAGTATGACGATCACAAGGAAGCCATCAAACGTAACTATTATAAAGGGCAAGAATTAATCGATAAGATACATAGTGCTTATCCAGATTTCAAGATCATACACTATGCCCTATCTAATGAACCATCATATGAGCATACAGAAAAAGCTACAATGCCTTATCTGGTATACCATCTGCTAGCAAAACATGCCTTCAAGGTTGTTTGCACAGACAGCAGCCTGCAACACCTCGTTACGGGACAGTGCAGTGATACTACGGTAATATGGGGCGAGACGAGACCGGAACATTTTGGATACGCTTGCAATAATAACATTTGTGCAGAACATGTACGTAATACACAACCATATTTCAGGCCTCTCGGCGTTAGTCCAGCCATTGTTAAGTTTCCTACACCAGCGGAAGTCTTCGAATTAATATCACAACAATCAGAAAAATAAAACGTAGCTTTTGTACTCATACATTTTTATAATATAATGTATGAGTACGTCTATTGTAACATCTATAGCCCAGATGCCTCTGGGTAATTTAATAACACTTATCATTGGCTTAGTCCTCCTCATTATCATCGGAGCTATCGTTATTCGTTTTCTTCATATTTCTAAGCTCGGCCCACTTGAACTTGAGCATAGCAATCAGGCCTTAAATGCGGAAGTGCATAAGGGACTTGATGATATCGATGATGATTTACGGAGCGACATTTGGTCTATGACTGCTTCCCTGACACGACAAGCCGTTGCCTCAGCAGGCCTACCAGAGAATCTTTGTTATTTAGCACGCCGTGCAATCATGTATGTCGTGTCTGTACCGTTACAGGACGCAGCCATATCGAACCATTTCACTAAGAAACTCATGTCCGACAAGGTTGACTCATATGAGAGACAGATATTTGATACTATTAAAGATTATTATATTGAGCTATATTCCGGAGCTAAAGTTTCTGATTCCGGACAGCTCATACCCGCCTGGGATATTGTTGCAAAAACTTATGAATCATTAACACATGAATGGGTTGTACGAACTGCTCGGCTCGTCATTACAGCGTGTCAGAATAAGATTTCAATATATGAAGCAACGCTCGAGAAGATTAATGATAAGTCCGATTACTGGTACATTGTATTTAATAATTGTTTGCAAAAGAACAAGAGATATATACAGGAGCTTACCCAGATAAAATGAAAGATTTAATGACAGATGACACACCGCTATATTCCCAACGTAACAATGAAATCCTGCCGCCAGAGGCTTGTAATGTAACAGCCATGTGTCAGGCCCTGGCAATTTGCGGATACCAGTTTCCTAAAGGTGATTATCGTCAGGAAGAAGATAACCTGATGTATTTTATTCTCCATGACCCTCGGGTACGTGATTTCTATGTAAAATATAACCAACCAAGCTACAAGCCGTATGAACTCCACGAGGCGTTATGTTACGCCACGAACCTGTGGATGGATAAGCATGTGTGCGCTTTTAGGGCATCTATCGATTTTGAAAAGACTATTTCTAATATTGACCACGGCAACTGCATTCTTTTCGGAGGCCGTTATCCTACGTATAAAGGTACACTAATTGATCACATAACATGTTGCCACGGATATGCAGGAGATAATATAATCCTAGCAGACAGCTGGGGTAATTACCAGACATTGTACGCAGAAACAAGAGCACAGAGATCGGTGTTAATGCCGCATGAAGATTTTATCTCTTATATTAAGACGCCGGAGGTGGACGTGAAATGGGGAGACATTGTTTATGCACGCTCGTAATATTATTGTATTGTGTACTATCTGTTTTTTCGCAGGATGCCTGGCAACAATCATTTTCTTTACTCGATCAGCTCGGACTCAAGATACAAGAATTGCAGAACTCCAACGAACAGCAGAAGAGCGACAACGAGAAGATCAACGAACTATTGATCAGCTCACAGAGCGATATAACAGTCTTGTTAAGTCTCAATCAGCAGCAAGGGAGCTTGTTGAAACAATGGGAGGACAATTGGCAACAGACAGCATCAATCTTAACGACGCAGCAGACATACTTAACACGTTACAAGAAACTCTTACGAATCTCCGTAATATGTATTCCAGTAGCCCTAGTGACAGGAATGATAATACAGGGGTCAATAAATGAATAAAGCACAGCTTGCACAATTATCCAAATGCTCTGATACATATCTAGCTCGTATATATGATTACATGAATAAAAATCTCATTACTTCTGGCATCGCCGGAGACTCAGCAGAAGGACACATACAGTTTTCTTCCAAGGACGTTGATTGGCTTTCTCAGGCTATGGAAGACGAAGTACGTGGAAGATATGTTAGTAAGTATGGGAAAGTGCAGACGCTACAAGAGGCTCACGACACGGTATGGCTGAAATTAGCCGGAGACAATATCGTTAATGAACGGACAGGGGTTGGTACAGTGATCGACCCCACTGTTTATACATACTCAGACATACCTATTATGGCTGGACCTGGAGAGGTTTCTGCACTATACGCAAATGGGGGCTTACCTGCCATAATCATTGATAAGAAATCGAGAGCCATGAGCACACAGGGAGCTACATTTAAATCATATAATAAGGATTTCTGGACCGCGGATAAAATCAGTGTGCTTGAGGATGCCTCCTCCATTACAGGCTTCAATGACATAATTGGAGATGCTTCATGTGACAGTTTCTTATACGGAGGAAGCGTTCTCTACCCTGTGTTTGGTAATGACTCGTATAGTTCATATCTGAAGCCTCTTGAGAAGCTTAATCTTAGTAAGGGATGTATTAACAGATGGGTTGAGACGGACAGATGGAATACGTGTATTGTACCATCTTATGTTGTTACAGCGCGAGACTACCTTAAGCCCGACACTTTATTGATACCTCAGTCTAGCTTAGATATATCTACGACGCGCATGGCGTTGTTAAGACCAAGACCAATACCCTACTGGGTCGCCCTATATAACATTGGTTGGGCACCTACAGACTTAGCAGGGTGGATCCGAGCCTATTATGGTTATGATGTAACCTGCGCATCTATACCTGTCATGGCACAACAGATGTCTTTAATACTTTACCGCATGCCTCTTGATGGGTTGAACGCAACTATTGGCCCTGATAAAGTTAAGGAACTTATGAGAATCAATGAAGAGAATATGTCCAACTGGTCTGCCTTATCTCCGAAAGCTGTTAATATGGTAGGTGAAGTCGAGGTTGTTAATCGTACATACACAGGTATCTCGGACTTTACAGGTATTATGAAATCTAACTTAGCTGGACAATGTGGCATACCAGAACCAACTTTATGGCATACACCGAACAAAGGTTTTGCAGATAATACACAAGAGTCTTTACTGAAGCAATCCGAAACATTACAGATGAATCAGAGGTATCTCGAACGTAATATGATACCATGCACTGATGCACTGATTGCTCATTGTTGGGGACAAGACAGTGAAGAATGGAAGAATCGCGGTACCGTCAAGATGACCTTTAATAAGCCTGTCATCAGCACGGAAAAGGACCTGGCGGAAGCTGGAGCCCGTTATGCCGCCTCCGTAGCTTCTTTCGTATCTGCCGGTGTTACACCAGATATAGCTATAAGCTTAGCAGCACAATTCTTCCCAACTGTAAAAGTTAATCCTGAACAGGTAACTGCTATAAAGAGTAGCTATGAGAAGATGACAGCACAGAACCAGGCTCCAGCAGTTGGAGCAAGCATGGGTCATTCTATGTCTTCAAAGGGGAACGGTAATACGACAGGGTCGTTTACGAAGCCTAAATAGGAGGATTAACACATGTATGGGACTGAAAATATTGGCAGTATTACAGGAACTGATTTGGCAACGTTAATTGCATCTGCAGCTGAGGCCAATAATAAATGCATTGGAGCACTTACTGTTTCTGAGTTACAGGACATTATAGCGGGCATGACTGTTCAGTCACATAGCCATGTTCTACGAATGTGGGCACACGTAGCAGGCGGGGACAGCACCGAAGTCACTTCAATTCAATCCGACTACGCCAACCAATTAAAAAATAGAAAGGTATGGCGTAGCAAAATAAATGGACTTTCTAGTTCAATGATATAAGGAGTTATAGTATGAATCTTAAGACAAAGTATTTAGAGCAACGTAAAATGTTGGGTTTGTTGTGTGCTTTATTGGCACCAGCATCCGTGTTATTAGGCATATTTGGTATCAAATATAATGAACCAGGCTGGTGGTATAGTATCTCAGCCACCTATTATGCATCTAGTAAAATTGCCATGATTGGAGTATTGTTCACCACAGCTGTATATTTCTTTATCTATAATGGCTACGACGTGAAAGACAAAATATGCAATCGCATTTCTTCTATCACAGCACTAGGCGTCTTGTTGTTTCCATGTTCCGCAACAACACAGACACATGTAGGTTTGTTTTGTTTACCGACCTCAGTGAGTATGGTATTCCACGGAATCAGTGCAGGTGTTTTGTTTGCTTCTTTCGCATATAATTGTATATTCTTATTTACACTAGGGAACAGCGGTACTTCTAAGAAGAAAATACGTAATATAATTTATCGAATATGTGGTATTGTTATATTATTGACTATGACCTTATTAGGGCTACACTCCATACTCAACTGGCCAGAATGGTGTGTAATCTTACTTGAGTGGGTAATTCTTACATCATATGCATTCGCATGGTTCGTGAAAGGTGAGGCCATCGAACGTCTCTGTGATTAATACAAATTTGGACGTAGTATAACAGCCTGAAATAGGGATATAATAAAACTATGAAAATTATTGGGGATATGTCAATTCAGAACTTAACACCAACTACGACCAATTTAGGTCATCGTATGGTTAAGAATTTACGTATGTGCGGTAGCGGTATATATTCATATGCTGCCCGTGAAGCACCTCTTCTACACCTAGATCCAGTACCACCACAATACAAAGATTTAGCAGTAATCAATTTATATAGACCTCCTGAAGTACTGGAGAAATGTAAGAGCGCATTCGCACGAGTTCCTATCATTACAGGGCACCATCTACTTGTAACACCTCAGAACGCCAAAGACCTTACTGTCGGGATGGTGGGTGATCAGGTACAGTCAGAAGTAGACCCCAAGGATGGGGAAACATATCTATATTCAACCGGTACTATTGTAGCTGGCGATGGTATGGATGCTTATGAACAATATGGTCAATTAAGTGTAGGATATGATCCAATTACACACTGGGAATCCGGAACACACAACGGCGTTCCATACCAGGCTGTATTGGATGGATTTAATGATGTAAATCATTTACTTATATGTAAGATTGCTCGCGGAGGACCCCAGTGTATGGTGATGGATTCATTAGATGATGAAACACCACTCGAACGGTTTGTGGAACGAGCTGTATTAAAACCAATTGGAGGTAATGGTATGGGAATCTTCAAGAAGATTTTCGGTTCTGTTCCAAAGATTGCTGGAGACTCTAGTGTAGTATCTGTATTACTTCAGTCAATAGCGATTGGTGCGGATCCAAGCACACAGGTCCAGAAGATTAAGTCGATCATGGGCGACTCCATAGATGACACATTTAGTGGCTATCTAGGAGAGCTTGAACATGCCGGTAATGAGGACCGCAATGTCCTTGCAAAAGCCGTCGATATCGTAGATAATTACTACAAAGACCACTTTGCCGGCGATGAAAAGGTTATCGACGTTAAGAAGGATGACAAAGACGATACAGAAAAGAAAGACGTCGAAGTCAAGGAAAACGGTAAGGAAACGAAGGATATCAAAGTCGAGAAAAAAGACGGTAAGAAAGATGTTCAGATCACTGAGCCGGATCACGCGCCACCTAAAGCAGATGCTCCAAAAAGTTCAGCAGGGGACGCCATTGACTATGATAAATTAGCAGAGACCATTGTAGCAAAGATGGCAAAACAGACAGTGTCAGGAGATGCTGTTGAAACTGCTATACAGAATCAGGCTCCGGAATTATCTACAATAATTACAGCAGGTGATTCGGATCCAGATGCTCTTACTAGTGATGGAATAATGTCACTCATTGGAGGTAAATAATGCAGTATTATGGAAATATGGGACCTTTTAGCCCCACTAATTTTAAAGGTACAGCGAACATCAATGGTGTTCCGATGTTTGTTACCAAGCTCCCTCTCACGACAGGTGGGCTAGCTGGTGAAGACATACCATTCGGACGTGTCGTAAGTATTGATCCTACAGACCGCAGACATTTTGTGTTAGGTATTCCTACAGGAAATGTCGTAAAAGGTGTCTCAATGTTTGACCCATCTATCAGTAGAGCTGATCCAGGCATGAACAATAAATACTTTGCAGGGCGCCCGTGTACCGCTACTACATTAGGTATTCTTGATATCAATGAATATGATATCAGTAAAAATCCACCTGTAGAAGGATCTGCGGTATGGTGTCGTAATAATGATGGTGTGTTGGCATTTAACGACGGTACAGACATTAGCGCGTCTGGATACACAAGACTGAATGCTTATGTATATGAATCCTACGATCCGAATGGAGCTAAGGTATTCTTTAACGTCCCGTTTGTTACTACTCAGACACAGGAAACTGTAACAGTTGGAGCCACTCCGACTGCAACGCCTGCAGCAGGAGCAGTAGCTTCCGGATCAACCGTTACTCTTGCTACAACAACAGCTAACGGCAAGATCTACTATACATTGGATGGTACCGCCCCGACAGGACAGTCCACAGAATATACAGGACCTCTTACAATAACAGGTGCTGTAACAATTAAAGCTATCACAGGTGCTACCGATCAGACATCTGCTTCTGCAGTATTAACATCTGCATACACTATTGCGTAATAGCGAGGAGAATAACATATGAATATTAATGCAGGAAAAGGATTTAACCGTCTTGCAGGTGTTATCAATGAATTCATAGAACGAGACGTGGGCCTGTCAAAAGCCCTCTCTGGCTGTGACCTGGATATTGGTAATTCCTCTGACCCGAAGTTTGGTATTCCAGCACATGCAGCTGATAGCGCCATCTTCATGGGAGACTCAGCGTTCATGGACGGAAAGGAGATCAGTGCGGCTGCTGAAGCCATGCTGAAGATGCATCCGGAACAGGTTCAGGTACGCCCAGTATTCAATCCAGATACTCAATCTTGGAAAACACAGTTTAAAATGGCCGGAGATGAAGGGTTTGACCCACTGGCCGGGCAGGTATTTTCACCCTGGAATATTGCGTATCTCTCTAAAATCTGGAAAGAACCACTGTCATACAGCCGTGCCAAAGAGATGATACGGACTGAACACGCAGGTAATAATCCCTTTGCTGAAATCTTCACACTGTTTCTTGAACAGTATGCAGGATGGGCCGCAATCGGACAAACAGGCTCGTTACAGAATTCAACAGCCAATGATGTAAACATTCAAAATGGCATGTTGTCTGCTCCGATCGTAAATATTATGGGTACATATTCAATTACCCTTGAAGAGAAAAAACGCAAGAGTTGGGGACCCGTGGGTAATAGTCCGTTAGCACGCAAACAATCATACCTGAACTATGTCATGGACATGATTGATTGTATCCTGATCTACTATGGTGACGACGATGCCGGTTTACAGGGCTTACTGGATATTAATGCCATTGAATCATGGGCTACTGGACAGTCTATGAAGGACATTTTCAATAGCACTACCAATACTACACGTGGTTCTACGGCATTCCGGCTAATCGCAGGTAAGGTTAATGACTTCTTGACCAACGCAGATAACAAATTCCGTAAGGTTAAGATCGCAGTCAGTCCAGAAGCCTATAACTATTTGACATCTATGCCGTACTCTGATGTTTATGATGCAGAAGCTGCCATGCGTACTTTCGCTAAGAACTATCTCGCAGGTAAAGGACCGAATGGCTCTGATCCTATTATTGAATGGGTTTCAGATCCACTCCTGAAAGCGAACAGTTTGTTTAACCCGAATTCATATGACTACATGGTCATTTCTGCACCTGAGATTGATGGCGGTCCTAACAAGGAGACCCAGCCTACCAACTTCTTTGCAACTGCACTGGACAAGTTTGTGTTCCCTGTCATTCCGGGAATGTATAACAGTCAGTATAAAACAATTCGGCGTGTCGCTGGGGTAATAGCACCGATTCCAGCAGCTACAAAGGTATATGCTGGATTTGGTACACAGGGGTGATAAATGAAATATATTAAGAGTACAACACAGAAAACTTATAAAATTGAAGGTATTAAAATACCTGCGTGTGTTACGAGTAACAATGAGTATGCGGAGCTTACCGAAGAGCAGTTGACTTTATTAAAGAATAATGCAGTAGGTAAGAGCCTTATTAAGTCTGGAGGTGTATTAATTGTAACAGAGAAACCGGCTGGTTCTGGTTCATCTATTACCACCCTTACATCCAATAACGCAGAATTAATCGCTAAGAACACAGAGCTAACAGCTCAGGTGGAAACTATCCAAGCGAAATATGATGCGCTACAGCAGGGTACTAAGGCTTCAGCACTTAAAGAGTGTCAGTCTCAGTTATCTACTACACAGACTGAATTAGATAATGCTAATGCTACAATAGCTGAGCTTAAAGCTCAGTTAGCTGCAGGTACTGGCACAACGGAATAAGTAAGGAGAGACCTACGTATGCTTGAGTTAAATGATTTTCAATTTAAGTCTGATTTCGTAGGTCTCACCGATACTCAGTTTTCGAGGGCCCTCCAGGTAATTAATGCACAGTTCTCGGGTGTATATTCGCTATGGTCATTCTTGCCTCCGGATGATGCACGTGCAAAACGAGAACTGTGCATTAATTACCTGGTAGCTTGGCAGCTCGTACAGTTGTATCCGGACAGTGCTCTTAATGCTTCAGGAACGGGAGGAATCCCTCTAAAGCATAAGAAAGTCGGTCCGGTTTCATTAAGTTATAAGGATCTCGTGAGACAATCGGGATCAGGTGTGTTAGATCTATTAACAACAAACAGTTATGGATTACAAGCGCTCATGCTAATACAATGTGCACCTGAAAATTACCAGGTGTTCGCATGAGTGGTGCTTATGGTGATTTCTTACAGGCATTCCCGGAACTATACGAGACATGCCAAGTCTTTGATAAAGAAGATAAGACAGATATAAGAACAATCCGATGCATCCACCTGACACAACATGGTGATGGCATTAAGCGACGTAAGTATACGAGTGGAAACACAGGTCTAGACATCACGGGAGACGACCAGATATTCGTACTAGCTAAATATATGCGTCTTGTAAATATAGGTACATACGTACTATTCCAAGATACATTAGACTGGTATCGACTTACCAAACTGATGTCATATAAAAAGGCAGCAGGATATGCTGTGTATAAGGTGGAGTTAGTCACCGGAGCAACGGCTGACAGCGATGCAGACTTAAATGTTAAGGAGCCCTACTTTGCTTGATATGGTTGCCTTAAGAGATATATTGAAAACAATATATGGTGTGGAAGATAAGTATCTAGGGCCTATTTCTACTAACTGGTTCATACCTACCGTAGATGCCTCAGATAAGGTAGGAACCTGGATCGGATATAGGGTGTTAGATAAAAAATCATATACAAGGGCATACCAGCCGGATAACACAATTGTTAAACCGGTTAAAGTATCTTTTCGTATATCATTCATTGGTCCTCAGGCTGAAGAGCTTGCAGACCAAACCCTTTTATGGGATAATAGAACAGACGTGAATAATGCCTTTGCCAAATATCAAGCTCAGGTTAATTATACAGATAGAGTAGGGTTTACATATCCTATTCGTAACGGTGGATTCAATGATAGTTTATGCTGGATTGTAGATATGTCCGCACAGACTACATATGAAATAGATACAAAACAACAACCATGGTTTAATAAATAGGAGGTTGTATGGATACGAATGATTTCTTAGGAAGTTTTGCGCAAGAGAACGTTAGTTTTCAGACAAGTGTTGTCAAGACAGCGGTAACTGGGCAAAATTATTGGACAGTTATGATCTTTGTAGAACCTACTCGATTTGTAGACACTACACAGACGGGTTGGGAGAGTGTAGCTGGTTCAAGCACTATTAAAGCCTTGTCAGTAACAGCGGACGATTATACTTCATTCGTTGTTGATAACCTCCTACGTTCTTGGCTCAGTGATTTGTTTATTAACGGATTCACAGGTAACTGTATTCTGGTATCAACCGGTGTTGATATCGCAGCGGGCGACACACCTGATTTTGGTCCGTTTAATACCGCCTTGGAGACAGCATATGGATTACTCAAAGCGTATGCATATCACAAGACTGTGTTAGCTGGAGCTACAGCCACTGCCCTAGAACCTACCATAGCCGTTAAGTTGGCACAGTTGTGCGCTGCCGATGGTTACTTATCATCAGCCCCATATTACCCAATGAGTACAGCAACTCCTGAGACGTTAGCCTCAGATCCGATTTACACTGCCCTCAATACAGCATCAGTAGATGCCTACTTGACATATCATGCGGATGCAACACGGAATGGTGCTTTGTATTCACTTGGTGTTTCTCTTGCGACTGTCTCTGATAATGGATCAGGCACATGTGTAGGAAACTCCTATGACATGGTTAAGTCTAATAATATTACCTCATCTGGTGCTGATGATACTGTGTTATCGACAACAATTAAAAGCATACTGAGTGTCGCAAACATACAGTACTTCAAACCTGTTGGAGACAATACAGGATATGTAGCATCTATTGGAGCTTCTTCATTGAAAGGTACTATTATGCAGGCTCAATGGATTATTTCATATATAACATATATGACTAAAGTCGCCGTAGCCACCTTAATTACTACACCCAACTATTTGCGGAACGCCTCAAATTACTCTTCGATATTAATTGTCATGAAGGGGTATTTGGACTTATTCGGCAATTCTGGTTCTGGCAGATTAACCAACACTGTGATTACAGCCCCTTCTTTTGCGAACATACCAGCATCTGCCGGAGATACCATAATTATACAGAATGCCTGGCGGGCAACGTATGTTGATCAAGTACGTAACGTACAAATCACAGGAGCCCTGTATATAGGGTAAGGAGTAATATAATATGGGACAACCAATAATTAGAGGTATACAGGCCGTAGGGGCTGTAAACATCAAGTATCAGTACATGAGTTCTGATAAGAAATTGATAGTACCTTCATCATTTGTATTCGGTACCGTTACTAGTCCTTCCATCGACACTTCAGGTGGTATTGACGTAGCGGGATTTAGACTTGATGGTGAATTTTTAAGAGCCGTTCAGCAGATTGCATCTTCGGTCGTAATCCCGGTATTGGGTGGAGGAGGTGTTGCTCTTACAAACAACAACCGTACAGGTACTTTGACACTTAACTGTGCCAAGGTTTCTACTCCGAACGTACAGACAGAAAGTACAGGGACTATAGGATCCATGTACAAGGGGGCTGGTGTTGGTCCAACCACAACCTCTGCGGTATATGACCTTGTTTTACTCGCACAGTTACAACAAGCTCAGGAAGGTGGAGATTCCACAGGAGCACAGCTTATTGTTTCATTTGAATTCTGTGGTCTTACGACCGAGATCATATTTGAGGCATGTACAGTTGCTAGTGTTGATCCTCTAGCACTGACAGGTAATGATGCAGCGTCCTATTCAGTAGTATTCAATTATTTGAACTGGACAGTGAACTTTAAGGCAGCATAAATAATCCATACGGAGGCAAAATATGGAATATGGTAGCAAAGAATATAACGATATTCTTAAACAATTTAAACAGGGTAATGCCTGGATGAATGATGTGTCTGTGGAAATCATTAATGACGTAAATGCATTGAATCCACTTGTATTACTCAAAGCATATGAGGACGAGCCAACAGTAGAATCATCTACGGCCCTAGCTTCTCAGATGGTCATGAACAAAGAAGTACAGTTTAAAAAATCTGGTAAGGTTGTGTACGGATTTACGTACAATGGTGGAGACCTCAGCGATAAGTTTATCGATGCACCTTACTTCTTGAACTTGTTACTGAAACTGTGTTATGGTATTATGATAAAAAAATTAACGCCGCCTTCGAGCGTCTCCGAGCTCGAAGGAGAGCAGTCGGCACCGAATCTGTAGCTGAGACTCCTGAACAAGAGGCGAAGCGCGTTTCCGATGAAATGGCTCATGCCGCAGCGACTGGCGACATCTCTAAAATCATCGGTCTCGTGACACAATGTAGTGCCCTCACACCTGCTGATTTCATATCAAAAACGGTGGGGGGCATTCTTTTTTTATACTATATGTTTATAGATAAACTACATGTCCGCCCTACAGACTTGGATGATATGATAGATGGGTTGCTATATTTAGATGCAAAAGATTACATCATGAAACAGTCACTCAATAAGGGAAAATAGTCAATGGCGAAGATTCAACACAGTTTAGAAAACTCACATATATCGTATGATGCGAAGACTGGACATTACTATATTGACCAAATTCAAGGTAATGGAAAGACTGTTACTTTTCAAGTAGGCAGTCTTTCTGAAGCCTTGTCACGTATTAAGACTACCTATTCAACTACAGCACCCTCGACTGTTATGGAAAGGTACAATGGTATCCAAAAGGTCCGTACAGGTAGGCAGCTCGCTGGAATAAGACATGAGGTAGCTCAGTCACTCACGTCTGGACAATTACCTGAAAGCCTATCATCGCGTAGTGTGTTAACCCAGCTTGAAAAGTATTATCCAAAACAACAGGGTTGGGAGTATAAGGCCAAAGAGGGTGTTACAGACTTTAATAAATACGCTTCTTTTGTAGACCTTGTTGTACATAACACAAGAACTAATGAAACGCATCTTGTTAATATAGGCGCAAAAGCTCCTTCTGCTGTTAACACAACACAACTATCATTTCAAGCCCATATGTATGAATTATCACATCCGAATCAAAAGGTAAGCGGTGTACATATGTTACGCCCGGATACTAACAACACTACGGGACATTTCTATTCTGTGCGACGCGTCTCGGACCGCAGGCTTAATGACGTATTTTACCCAGGTTTCGGTCCTATTAGACGTAATGTCATTAATACGGATAAGGTAGAATATGATCAAGCCTCTCTAGGTGGACACCTACCTCAGTATTTCTGGCATAAATCTACTGATGTAAACTACAAACGACCTATCGTCGCGCTTGATATAGAGACAGGTCATGATAATCAGGTACTGTCCGTAGCCGCTATTAAGTTCGCACAGGATAAGAGTGGTTCATTTCAGGTACTGGATACCTTCGAACGATATTTTGTGGCGAAAAACCGCGACACTGCAGACTATAAGACAAATCTTGCAATACATCACCTAACGCCAGAAATTATCAATAAATTACGTAGACATCAGGCTCATGCTGGATTAAAATATGATAAATATTACAGTAAGATAGATGCCGCCGAATTACGTCGATTTATCGGAGATACGGGAGTAATCACCGGACATAACATTGCAGAATTTGACTTACCTATATTGTTCGGACCACAACTTCAGGGCTTGAATGACCCTTCAGGACAGTATTTCAACAGTACCATAGATACCCTTGTGGGATTACACAATGAATATGGTATGGGAGGTAAACGACTGGGAGATGTCTTCCAAACATTGTTTGGGAAGACCATGGAGCAGGCAGGTTTACCACCCCATAATGCCATGTCAGATACCATAGCACAAGCTATGATTACGGAGCATATTTTAAAATCTAATACAGCTCTCGGACAGCAAATGAGATATGTATTGAAGAATCCTGGAGTACAGTTGGCTCCGAAAGATAAATACATTGGATCAGTGTTTACTACAGGTAGGGCGAATGATTGGAGGACTGAGAAATATATGGATCTAAACGAATCAATGGAAGAACGCACGCAAAAATTCCTCGATAATGCAATTGGTCCAGGCATGCATGTATCAAAAGATTTTAAGAGCTGGATTGGAGATAACGAGGATTCTGCCAGATTAGCAGGAGAGTTAGGTGCCCAACGACAGAGTTCTGGTGAGATAGATGTAGCAGGTCTGTCAAACTCTATTGACAGTATGAAGACCATGTTTGCGAATAACCTTGGTTCATTCCAAGAAATCTTTTCGGGATTAACCGCCAATGTCAATCAGTTAAATATCTACAAACGTGGCTCTATAGCGCAAACAATTTCCCATCTATCACAACAAACGGATGCTGGAAAGATTAATTCACTCTTTGAGTTGTATGATATCAGTAGCCAGAGTGCACGCAATAAAATATTAGATAGTGCGGATGTATATAGAAAGATACGTGAATATAGAGAGAATACTAGAATATCAGAGCATGCTGATGCACAAAGGCAATCATTAGGACATAAAATTGATGTGATGGAGGCTAGGGGTCGTATATCTCCAAAACAGGCTAGTGAATTGCGTCTGATTGATTCTTATCAAGACCTGTCCACTTCCATGGATAACGTGTTAATCAAGAATGAAAAATTGACGCGTATTTATAACACATTAGGTTCGATGCCTTTGTATAACTTTGATAGGTGGGTAGGCGCGATAGGCAATCAATGGGGTGGTATTAAAGGTTCTGCTAGAGGTGTTGTACCAGACTTTGCTTTAGCACCTGTGTCTCGATTTGGTGATGCGTTTCAGAATATGTTGCACGCTAGCTATGAGCCTTATCGTAGAGGATGGAATGTCGCTAAACTAGTTGGTTCTGCTGCAGGTGGTATCCTAGGAGGAGCATTGACAGCAAACCCTATGGGCGTTGGAGCAGGCATGGCTGTAGGGAATGGAGCGATGTCTTTGTTATCAAACACTATAGGAAACTACGGTGAAGCGAAGATTAACATAACAGGACAGACCTTACAAAAGCAGTTTAACCTCTTGGGTGGTACGCTGAGTATATTGACGTCCTCTTTTAAATTACTCAGTAACACATTGAAGCTCGTCACAGGCCTCTTCTCTGGCATTGGTGTTTCCGCTACGGCTTATATGGCATCTGGGTTAAACAATATGAATTCCATGGGCTTTCCACTCACATCTCTTTCAGGTGTTAGCGTGAACAATTACACAGGTTCATTCATGATGGACCGTATGTTACAGCAGAGCCGAGGTACAACTAACACTGCCTTCGAGAATTTCGCAAGACAGAAGAGTAACCTCATGTCTATGGGTGTTGTGGACTCCAATAGGCTTGTTGCGGCCGCTCGTTTAGGTATTCTAAATAATGTGTATTTCTCAAACGGACCCACAGACAAGGCATATATGAATTCTGTCAATCATGTAGCTGGATTAATACGTTCAGGTGCAGGTAATTCACAGGACATTATGAACTGGGTAGAGCAGGTCGACCCTACAATGTCAAAAGCCGTGCAGAAGATGCTATCTCTGAATCTTACAGACGTAGCTGATCTCATGACTCCAAAGATTCGAGGTATACGTTATCGCAACATTACGGAAGGTGAACAATCACGGTTCGACTGGGACCAGTATGAATATGGAGCTGTCAAACAGAGTATGGGATTCTCTAAGATGCGTATAACAGACGTATTGTGGCGCTCCTTCGGCAAGACACTTTATGGTGGATTAAATGATGTGATGGATGAACTAGCTCAAGGTAATTGGAAGACAGCCTTCGAGACAGCCAAGAAAGCGCTGAGTGATACATGGAGCTCTATTAAGCAGACGTTCTTCGGGAATAAAGACTTATCCATGGGAGATTTAGCCGATAAGATATTCGAACCATTTCAAATAGGGGGTAAGCAGTTTGTATCTAACATAATAGGTGCCTTTACTCAAGGGGCATTAAGTATTGTAGATATTTGGTCATCCGTAATAGATACTATGATTGATAGTACAAGCGGTCTCATGACCATGCTGAGTTCTGTGAAAATTGACTGGTGGAAACTTGCTAGAGGAGAGTCTGGATTTTTAACGTATGCAAATCCAAATCAGACATATGCATCAACAACAAAACTCAACAACAACCTCATATCTGATTTTGCTAAAGGAGATGTATACATACCTCGTGGCTCTGTATCAATGGGTGTTCCATACTACAAGGACAGAGCCTCCTTACAAAACTTTGATGAACTTCAGTTGTGGCTAAATTCAGGCCGTGGCCCAAACAGGACATACACCGTCGATAACAAAGTATTCCCCTTATCATCTAAAGAGGATGTGGCAGGAGTTATGCAATACTTTAAATACAAACAACAATACTATGAGAAAGGTTATACAGATCCTAACATTTTAAACTATCTGCTTGCTTCTGATACTTCTGGCTTGATACCTCAATCAGTGAAGGATCAGGCTAGCACAGGGCTGAATACCACGGGTATGTCTCAGGTATTAAAGACGTTTAAGAATGATGGCGTAGGTTTGGTGAAACAAACCATTACAGAGGGCGGTGCGGCTGCTCAAAAGTTCATACAGAACATGCCTGTATCAAGCGTTAAAATCACACTACAGGACATGAAGGGTAAAATAGCAGACGTCGTCGCAGACACTATGGGTGGTGTCACAACACAGGCTTATCGGGATGATATCTCGATGCAGAAATTCACTGAGGCGAGTGCCAATGGCATTGGGAGATAATATATGGCAGATACGAATGAAGTATTAGGTACTACGACAGGTGCTGCTACCTCGGCCTTGACTATAGCTGGAGAAAATGCAGCACTTTATGATTCCTCGGCTTTTAATAAGGCCGTGGCCTCGTGGTTGGACATAGGTATACAGTATCCTATAGTGGCTTGGTCTTCCATGTTAGGTATAGGCTTGTTATCCGGATCGAAAAAGTTAGGTAGTAATATTGTTAGTGCCGCGACGACATGGGTTGGCTCATGGATTACTTCCACTCTAAATAGTAATGAGGTTACATCTGCTGCCGCATCTACTATGAATACCATCTATAAAACATTAGCGGACCCAAACGTTGGTGGAATCCCTATCTCTTCTGATAGCGTAGTCACTGACAGGACTGTAGAGGTATCACAAAGTCTTCTGCTCTCTCAGTCTAGTGCTACTAAAAGCTATCACATAGATAATGCTACACCACGGTTAAAGGACTGGGAGGTCTCGGGTTACCTGACACCCATTTTTAATTTGGATAACTTTATGTTTATTAAACCCTCCCTAATACTACAGATGCAATTTCTTGATGCAGTAGCTGTGTCCCGCAGGCCTGTGTGGTTTAAGGACAATAACATGTTATTTCACCAGGTTCAGATAACATCACTGCATATGGAACAGAACCCTACAGCTACTAATGCAGTAAAGATAACGATCGGACTAAAGGAATATAAGCCATACACTATCAATAACGATATCTCAGATATGATTTCATTTACTAAGACAGGAGCAACATCATGAGTTCAACATATCAGTATACTATTTCAGATCCGAATGCCACAACCTTTACGCAACAGTGGAGTGTTGGTAATCATAAGCTTAAAGCAGAGTTCCTCTGGTCTATCGTAACACAAGAGCAGTCAGACATACTCGAACGTAATATCAGAGCAGCCTCGCAGTCTGATCCGTTACAAACAGCTACTTTTGGATATAACCGGGACTATGATTATGTGACATATTACACAAGCCTTTCCGGTGTTGACTTAACAGCGTGGTTGGGTACTAATCCTGATTTACCTGTTAGTATTATTAATAAATCTCAAGCACAGCAGATTACCATTATTGAGGACCGGATTGCTACATGCACATCTCTTGCTTCACTGCGAGCACAATTCCGCGAGGCTATGAGGTGGCAGATAACAATAACTGAGACAGTAGATGGTGTTAATGTAGTTACCGTTACTGTATTGGAACCAGGGGCTTGGTTCCGATATCAGGACAATAACTGGGCCATACGATATACGTCAACTCTTGACTATATAGGAAAGGGTGATTTAGGTACGGCCACAATAGAATTCGAGGTATTCGATGAATAGTACAACATATTATTTGTTTGATCATATCATCAACCTTACCTTGACTGCGGGTGCTGAGGAAGGATATGTACAGGATGGAGATGATGTTAGGAGCGTTGCGAGTGATCCAGAACGTGTGATTCAATTAACATGCCCTACAACAGGTATGAAGCCTGATATTACGATGAATATCTCTCTTATACCCAACAATACTTGCTATAATGTTACTGTTAAGGTAAAAAATCTTAACCTAGATATTGACGTACGTCGCTGGACCCATATGAAGATACAGGCAGGATACCAGGGTGTTGCTGGAAGGACAACGTCAAGTTTAACATTTGAGGTACCTATATACCGTAGTTATATAGCTTCTCCAAATCCAGATGGATATACTGTGTTTGAAGGAGTTACCACGGGATCGGTAGGGTCTATCTTCAGGCGGAATAATATTGATATCAATTTTAATGAATCTACTGTCTTGGTAAAGGACCTTATCGAGAAGTGTGTACTGGGCATAGGTATAACAACTATTAAGAATTACCTGCCGGATAGCATAAATAATACGGAACTCCCCACGGAGATTAAACAATACAAAGCGGACAATGGATATGCATTACTAAGCTGGCTTCAAGAAACTCTCATGTATTTTGGCAAGACTATGTGGAATAAACACATCCATATAGTCGTGCTTGCAGACGCTATCTCTATATTCACGTTAGAAGATGTTACAGATACCAGCCTACAGGAATCCATCATTAATCTAGATGCAGTATCCTCTGCTAGTTTAGCAGGAGGCTTGTTAACAGTTAAGGCTCCGTGGGTTCCAAACTTATTACCTGGGGGATTATTTTATATGCCTCCAGTATTCTTAGAGGGGATGCTGTTCCTAAACTCAATTAACCCCCAGGCATATCAGAACAAACAAAATCTGTATCGTGTATTGAGGATGGATGTATCCTTTGGTACGTGCGGGAATATTAATCAGATGCAAGTTGTTGCCTTACCAAGCCAAAATATGACTAATACATGGGACATGCAAAATAACCAACTGACCCTTGATGAAATGACATCATTCTTACGTACCGCAGACACACACGACGTCGGTAACTCTACTATAGATTTTGGAGAACTCAAAACACAGGAAGCGGCCTCTTTCTGGAATCAGACAATAAATAACTCCTTGTTATCAACGCACTACATTATCCAGAAAAATGATACCCTAGAAGGGATTGCTGCTTCCTTCTATGCGAGTATTACCGGCTACACAAAGACTCCTTCTGAACTTACAGCTACAGCGCAGGCCTCTATCATACGCAGCAACAAATTATCTAATCCATCATACAACGGTCAGTTCATGTGGCCTCTCATAGCTCTGGCAACGAATCAACAAGCACAGGCTAATGGTGGAAAAAACGAATATTATATGAATATTGAGAATCCAGATGCTATCATTCCAGGTAAATGGCTCTGTATCCCAACTATCACGAATGTAGATAACTACAGAGATCAAAAGAGTGTATTCCTGGGTATGCGAGAATTATATAGTGGACAGACTAAAGGAAAGTACCAATATGCAGATGCTTTTTGGAATATCTATGTATACTTAGGAGGTCAGTAATGAGTACTACATCGGAAATCTTCACACAAAGGCTTGACTCTTCTCAGGTTACGCAGTTCTCAAACACACTTGGATCATATGTATTACTGGACATAGGTTGGATTAATGCTGTAGATGCTGACGGGTATGCCAGTGTATCATCCAACAAACTTGTAGGCTCAACACCTGTGGTATATAGGCATGTCGAGGTGTTGAATTTTGGTAGCTCGCGTGGGGGCTTCTTTAACGCAGCCACAAATACACCGTGTATTTTAATTTCGCCGGCCTCTGCTGTATCTGATACTGTAACGCAGGTATTAAACATAGGAACTTCTCCATATAGTAGTAAGTGCATCAAAGCCATACCATTGTGTGGTACACATGCCCCTACTGTATCGGCAGGATTCAATTCAGCTGGTGCTTTTAGTATACATACACCTGTGTTCGACTTGCTGGCGTCAGATACACAAACCGACATGAATATAGGTAGTCACACTTCTGTCTCTGTATCTGATAATAGTATAGCCCTATTGACGGCAAACAGGCTAATAAACATCATTATTGACGTATCAGGGAATACACGTGTTATCTATTTTACTTCATCAGGATATATCAGTAGAATGTGCCTGTACAAGGTAGATGGCTCGTATGCCTTGTACAAAGGGTCATATTCTGTACCGACAGCAGTCGAACTGGCAGATATAGATAACTATACTCGCTGGACATGGGTTGATATTTTCAATATGGATGGATCTTATTCAAAGACCATGTATGATGGTTCAGGTAATATCCTCACACGGCTTAATATATCAAACGACGGAACCACAGGTGCTCAAGTAGGGGCTACATCTATTACCTTCAGTGCTAATGGACAAGTCAGTATAAGTACAGGCGCCGCTACAACAATCAACTCTGGAGGGGCTCTCGACATAGTAGCATCAGGGTCTGTTACCATTAACAATCACCTGGAGGTTACGCAATGAGTAACTCCCCAATAGCTGTAGCGGGATGCCAACTTACATTTACACTAGGTGTTGGTGTTGTAACAATTATAACACAACCAAGTGTGGCGGTCTTGGCGGATTCTAAGGGTGTTTATGCTGGCCCTATGTCTGTGACTGTCGCAGGGTATGTAGGCGGTAGTATAGTAATCAATGGTCAGGCGTCTGGTATTATACAGCCTACTGCTGTATGCGTAAAGGCTGATAGTCAATATGTAATGAGGCAGGGAGATAGTCTATCTTTGGTGATAACTGGCTCAGATGCGTCTGGACATACCACAACACAAATTGATACTGTTACTATTTCTAATGCTGGACAAACAACATGTTTGGCTTCATAAATCAAACGTAGCATATATGTATATTTATAGTATATAATTGAAGGGAATATGAAAGACATCAAAATTATTACACCTGTAGATACCTCAGCCGGCTGGAACCTTGATATTGATATCATTGACGGTTATCCAACATATGTCCAGAATACGGGTAACACACAGGATCAGAGAGCTGCTTTGGCCGCATATACTGTGATGGGAACTATCCCGGGGGCCTTAGATACAGGCGTCGATTGGGGCGCCTTATACACAGGGGAAGATTCCCTGATATCTATAGACAACCAAGTAAGACAGAATATTACAGATGCCGCGAGTTCAGTGGGTGATGTCACAGAGTCATATACTCCGATGTACACATCTGGGAAAGATAAGATCCAATTTTTAATTTATAAGGCAGGCATATCATGATCGAGTTAGATGGTGTAGAGTATCCTGTAAAGTCTCCAGCAGAGAATGCAGGAGATATGGCTACGTATATCAATACTTACTGTACTAATCATAACATTACAAACACTGAGGGGGATGTTATACAGATTACAGCTAACATGTCCAATCCATTGTATTTGGTACTGTTTGGGTTAGGTTACTTGGTATCTGTACTACAGAAGCTTATATACAATGCTGGTTGTACCTTTAGTATTCCAGCCAGTTCATCGAAGCAACTTTTAAATCTAGCTTCGCTAGCTGGCGTTAAGCGACATGCATCTACAAAGACAACAATACAAGCTACGATATTTGCTAATGTGGCTGGCGATGGGGCTGTATCTTGTGAAATTACGACAGCCTTAACAGCTACTATCACAGTAGGAGGTACTACAGTAGTGTTTCATCCTGCTTTTGATATTACGATACCTATCAATGGTGTTCAGGTTGTAATCCTAGTAGCAGAACAGGAAGGTTCTTTTAATATCACAGCAGACACTATCACCGGTTTCGACTCAGCTGTAGCCGGATTGCGGGCTATGACAACATTGGCCAGTATACCTGGGCTCGCCCAAGAGAGTATAGCAGACTTAAGATTACGTATTCAAAATCGCTCTGTACAAGGGACTCAGGTAGATTTAGCAGCATCTGCAATACAGGCTCTCGATGGTGTTTCAAGGTGTACGATATATTTCAATATCTCTGCTACTGAAAACGTTGTTGTAGGAGATTCCACAACAGGTGTTGTGGGAGATGCAATCACGGTAGGTCCTCGACAAGCACTAATCATGCTGCAAGGATACAGTAGTCAAGTGGCGGAATTATTCTACAGTCGATTATTCTGCCAGACGGCTGGGTCTGCTGAGTATCAAGCCATCATAGATGCACAGACATCTGGCACTACTGTAAACAGAACTATTATTAAGCAGGTATATACAACGCAGTCAGGTCAACAGCTCCCTGTTTATATAGCATCTCCACGTATTTTACCTATTTATATTCGTTTGTATATTAACAGTGATGTATCATACACCGACGGTTTAAATATTAAAGATACTGTAGCAACACTAACTGACAGTTTGACAATCGGCCAAACTGTCAGTGCTTCTGATGTAACAAAAGTTGTACAGGAGGCATATCCCACATTGGCATTGCAGGGTGTTACGGTATCGGTGGACAACGTTAACTTCACATACAAAGCTGTCCCAGCATCTGATGTCTTATTTTCATTCAACATAGCTAATATTACAATACAGCAGGCATAATATGTTATATCCAATTCAGTTTTTATGGAAGCAATTAAATGGTCCTCAAATTACAGCGATATGTACTGCCATATATAATTATATGGTGGATACCTTTGATAGCTTATTAAACTATTACCACAATATAACTATCGATAATGCCACCGCTGGTCAGCTTGACACCATGGGACTACTGTCTGGATTTTCACGACCTATTATCGAAGAAATAAGTGATATAGAGTGGTGGTATTCTTTTGAAGAGCATGAAGGGTCGCCCCACGGTTTTGGTGACGTTGATAGGCCTGAAATAGGTGGTCGGTTGAGTGAAATTGACACAGAGACAGGTAATAATGAGAAAGTCAGTACGGTATACTTCCGCTCACTGCTTAAATCGTTTACAACCAGTGCTGGTGTAATAGGGAGCTTGAAATTATTTGATGATATGTGTGAATCACTCCGTGCTACAGAGGACCCTACCCCTTCAATAGCCTCATTCACATATGAATTCATAACACCGGATACGGTACAAGAAAACCGTCTCTCGGGTGATGTAATTGTCAATATGCAATCTGCTGATCAGTGGACATATCCGACGTATATACTAGCTATTGTAAGGTCTATGGCCTCTACGATATATTATCCATTACCTCGAGTATTCCCGGAAATCCAGGGAATATAGGTCTTATCTTACAAATAGAAGGAGTTATTCATGGCAATTGTAACACAAACATTGAACCAGTATGTAGGTACTACGGCAACCGGAGTTCAAACACAGGTTGTTGCCGCCGATATGACTACAGCGTGTGAAGTATACAACCAGCAAGAGAGTGCTGATCCTGTTATTCTACAGTGTATTAAGGCAGGTGTCTTATGTGTACAACCTGTACCGTATGTTACATTTACAGCTGAACCATATGACACTACTGGTGCTGCGGCTGCTGTATGTAAAGTAACACCAGCCCAGTACACGGTAAAAGCTGGAACAGGATTGGTGTTTACAGCGGAAGCCGGAGCAGGTTGGACATTTAGTAAATGGACAATCAATGGGGTGGACGCAGAAGGTGGTGCTGTAGCGATGCTGACAATACCTACAAGTGAGAGTGTTGTTGCAATACAGGCTGTGTTCGTAGCAAATCCGTAACGATTTAAGGCAAAATAAAACCCGCTCTTTTGTATGAGCGGGTTTTATTAATTATCTCATTATAGCTTCTTGATAATCAAGACCTGCATTAAAGAATTCAGTCTGTGTCGGATCAACCATCAATATCAATCGCAACAGCATACCTTGGTGATTTATTTCATCATCCTTAATTTCCTTCAACTCTCTCTTGTACTTCGGGAATGCTTTTATTAAGTCATCATACAATCTTGTAGCTCCTATTTCATCAATAAGGGCTCCTCTTAACCTCTGAAGGACTTCATCAGAGCTTTCATTTGAATTTACCCAACTCATCGTGCTATCTCCTTAATATCTGATATTAGGGTGTAATCCTCTCGTGATACACGATTAGCGGAATACACCTTATCATGTTCTATAATAGCTATATAATTATCGAAACAACAAAGCGTACATACATTTTGTTTTCTCATAGCTACTCCATGTAACCAGCTCTGTTGCCCAGGGCGCCAGGGTACCACTATATCTTGTAAAGAAACAACCTGGTGTATTCGTTTCAATTCACACCATACGGCACTATTGCGAGGGCTTATACAGTAGAGGTCTGGAATCCCTTTCCCGGTTTCACCACTCTCTATCCTCTGTACAAACCATCCCCTATTCCTGAGTACTGTAACTACAGCCTTGCTAAAAGCGGCTTCGTTACGGTAGCTGAATCTCATTGAAAGGCCTCTTCTTTCAAAAACGCTAATATTTTATCAAAGGTATCTGCAACATATGTAGCTCCAAATTGAGGCATCAGATTATATCTCCAATAACTATTCTCATTGAATAGTATGATTGACTTATTTGATGCATTAAACCACCCCATTTCCCACAGCATACCTTCAGATGGTCCTCTCTGGTGTTCCATGTCACCACAGCAGGCAACGCATAGTTCCGCTTCTCTCATGGCATTCATATCCAGTGTGTACAGGTGCTGCCTGACTGCTTTTTCATCTCCTCCGAATTGAGATAACATGTCCTCCCAAACACCATGTTCTTGAGGTACATACACTTTGTGCCCTGCTTTTCGTAGCTGATCTACGTAAAAATTGTTCCGCTCCTGATCTTCTTTGTCATGCAGCGGGGCTGCCCAGTAAATCTTCCTCATTAATTAAATCCTCCCCATATTCTTTTGTTGGATCATAATGCCACATATCGTCAGGCATCTCATAATCACCTTCCTCAATCAGAGGCTCATCTGTTTCGTCCTGACGCTCAATCAATCCATTCTCTGCTATCAGAAGATATATCCTTGTAGTATGACTTGGTCCCTGATCACCTAAAGGATAGGACATTTGGGCCCCTATACACCTAACATGTACTTTCATTAAAAATTACCATATTCGGATTCTGGAATAGCACTAGTTTCAGTACTTGTACTTCCTTTTCCATCAGCTAATAAGGATATGCTCGTAGCTGTTAAACACCACGATTCTTTTTGTGACCCGTCCTGACCATTCCAGTGTGTGCACTCATAAGCTCCTGTTACAGCTACCTGTTTACCTTTCTTGAGGTACTGCATCACATTCTCTCCTTGCTTGCCCCAAATCTGTACATTAACAAAATTAGTCTTTGCATAGTTTCCAAAGCCTGTATTATTTGCTATACTAAACTTTGTCAAAGAAGTGTTCTTTGCTCCTACGTTTGTCAGCTCTGCATCTCGTGTTAATCTACCCATAACACACCAGTTGTTCAAATCACTCATGCTTTAAACTCCTTCTGGAATTCATTCCAGTTATCCATACTACAGTGACCCCAGTCAGGTCCAATTTCGGTATCAACCCCAACAGGTATCTTTAATTTATATGAATTTGTCATACATCGGTAAAATGTTTGACAAGCTTCAAACCCTTCTTTAGTGCATGGTATGCTAAATACATTTTCATCATGTACTACAGCATGCATTATCAGTGTATTGAATACACCTTCATCCCATGCATCTACTAACCCTTTTTTCAGTATATCAGAAGCACTTCCCTGAATTAAATAGTTCACCATCTTATATACTTTTCCGTCTGGTGGTAATCTCTGGTGTCTACCAGAAAGTGTCCTTACGTAACCTCGCTTTGTAGCTACTTCCTGTATACGATTACAGGTAGGTTTTGCAAACGTAACCTTATGAAAATATTCATTCATCAATGACTGGGCTAATGGAAACAAATTGTCAGGATCAGCTTCAGGATGTGCCGATAGCAAGGATCCGCGGAATCTCTCTGCAAAGGATCTTGATCCTAACCCGTATATAGATCCGAAGTTAAAGTTCTTTGCAAGATGTCTATCCGTCCAACCCATCATGTCAAGTGTCATTTGGTGGTAATCCAGGTCCGGGTCTGCATTAAATCTTGCTTGTGTTTCTACGGAACCCGGACCTGTTGCAAAATGTGTGAAAACACGATATTCAATCTGTTTATAGTCAAATGCACCTAAGAGACATCCATTCTCAGGGATGAATAGAGAACGTATCTCACCGCCGAACTTTTCTTTTCGTGCAGGAATCTGTTGTAGATTAATATTCTGTGATGACCATCGTCCTGTGACAGTTCCTCCTTCATCACGTTTAGCAGGGTAGAATGTTGAATATATATGTCCATTAAACTGGCCATCAACAAAGCCGGCATCAATAAATGTATTCAGTGTTTTCTGCAGTGCACGTAAATGTTTAATCTTTTCTGCTACGGGACTTGTACACTTTTCCAAAACACCAACCGCAAATGAGGGACGACCTGTACTGGTGTATTCAATAGGTATGCCCTCCTGTTTCCATATAGTCTCTAGCTGTGTAGCAGAGTTCAGACTCAAATCTGTTATGTGGTACTGCTTCTCTAATTCACGAATACCATCATCATAGTCGATATTAAACTTATCGCTTAATACAGCTCTTGCTGATGTGTTAATGCGGAATCCATTACGCCTCATTCTCATTAGTAAAGGATAAAGACGTACTTCTATGTCGTTTGCATTCACTAAGCCCTGTTGCTCTAACAACGATTGTTGTACTGTATATAAGTCAAAAGTAGCCTTACAGTCTTGTATGCAGTATTTACCGACGATTGGAAATGGAATATCTTTCAGGTGTTCTACGGCCTTTCCTTTTCCGCCATATCCTTTCCAGAAAGCATCGATTGTATCTTCTTTATTTTTCCCTGTAACACCTCGACGTTCACAACAGGAATCGAGAGAATAACTGAATGCATATGAATCAAGTAATGATTCTCGAGTCATTGTATCTTCGCACCTACCATTTACAGGTAAATCATATCCATTCATCAACCAGTCGAGGTCATATACACCATTATGAAACACCTTGGTAATTTCAGGGTCTCCTAATACATCAGCTACAATAGGGCTATCTATCTTATAGAAATCATTATACAGGCCTGGAGAATACATGCCTACGCCTATAATAAAACCATCTCTCCGTATTGCCCCGCTTCCTAAGAACTTAAGACGAGGGTCATGGGTTTCAATATCTATAGCCACAACTAGTTTGTCCATCTGTTTCTTTCTCCTAAGATATTATTATTCAGTAATTCGTCTACATCAAACATCCAACACTGCCCTGTACTATCCACTATATGTGTGTCCGTGATATCTACTGTATCTGCTTCTATGGTCATATTCTTGCTGAGTGTTGATAGTATTGTAGCCTCATCTCCGGTAATCTGATAAACAATAGATGTCATATAACCTCCACTTCATGCAAATCTACTAAAAATTCTTCAATATCTACCTGAGTATCCTTTAGAGGATAACAATGTTTACACCAATAGTTATCTCCTTCTTTCTGTACGTCTGGGTAGAATTCCTCTTCTACGACTTTCCCGCCCTGAAATCGTTGTGCTCCTACAGCACAGTTACATCTCTTACACGTAACTTCATAAATGCCATCTGTCATAATGCCTCCTAAACAATGTATGGATAATATAAAGATGTTTGTGGTTCGACAATGATCAATTGTTGTTTCGCTCTTGTTGTAGCTACATAAAATACGCGATGTTCAGAATCTTCATCCATATCTAGTTGTATGGATACATTCTTACTAATATCAGATAATAATAGCACTACATCAGCTTCATCCCCTTTTACTGTGTGTATAGTATTTATGTCAATGTTCGGTTCTGGATAGAATGTACCATTACTATAGCAATATTTTGCAAACGCGAGTTTATCGGGATTCCAATCTTGTGTTTTACCTGCCCGGAATTCAAGTTTATCTGTAGCTGTAAATATTGGAACGCCTTTTATTTTATAAGGAATCCCGAGTTCACGGCACCAAGACTCGAAGATTTGAAAAAACTTCTTATTCCTTGCCAAGAAAAAATAAGATTTTTTAGAGGTATATAGTGAAGTAAACTCTTCCATCCCAGTAATATGCATTACGTCACCGCCTTCCTGGGTTGCTTCACAGTTACTGTGGTCTGTGAGTGTCATCTCATTGACGATGTTCTGTGCAAACTTTAGTATGTTGCTAGGAACTCTGTAGCTCATGTTCAAGATGTGTTGTGTGCCCCTCAAAGACATGACTGTACTAGGACTTGCGCCTGCGTACGTAAATATACTCTGTTTGATGTCTGCGGCTACATATATGTGTTTAGCATTTTTGAATGCCTGAAACACTAGTTGCCATTGTAACAGGGAGCTGTCCTGCATTTCATCTAGACAGACAATGTCGACATCTTCTGTATACTCTTGTGTCAAATAATTCTCTAGCAGGTCAGTAAAGTCTTGATAATGAAAGGTGTGCTTATATCTTGTATATAGTTCGATATACTGAGATAATCGACCATAATCAACTTTATTATCCATAATCTGCTCGCAATAGGGTTTATTATTCCTATATAGCTGTTCAATTGCAACAAGCTGTTGATCCTTCATTTCTGACCAGTTAACGCCTTCTGTAACGTCAAGTCCCAGGTGACTAAAATTATACCCTGCCTTCTCTCCAAAATCCTTATACTTCCGGTAGTCCATCATAGTATCTCGGGAAGCATTACAACCTCTGAATGCTAATGAATGTATAGTGCGCACATTAGTTAGTCTTTTAAGGGGTAATCCAAAGCGTTCAGCAATACGTAATCTTAATACTTCAGCTCCTTTACGTGTAAATGTAACAAGAGCCATGCGTTCAATGGGAACTCCCTTAACAAGATATCCTTCTATGATATCCAACAATGTTTTAGTCTTACCCGTTCCGGCTGAAGCTAAGTATATATCAATTGTTCCCTGAAACCCTTCCATTAAAAATCTCCGTCCTCATTATCTTTATCATGAAAATCAATATCTACTGGCTTCTGTACTTCTGGGGGTATAGAAGCCACTGGCATTCTCCAGTTTGTACCTTGTTTATGTGCTCCTAGCTGCTGCAATCGTGATCGTATTTCCACAGGTTGATATTGATGGAAATCGTTTTTCTTCACTAAGTAATCTGTAAAAGATTTCGCTGTAAATACATATTCCTTTGTCATCTTATCCTCAAACACACGGCCTAAGGCTGTCTGCGTGATATTCTCAGCTCTGTGTCTTGCATTGAAGAATGCACATGTCAAATCAAAGAATGTAGATCCTGCTGTAAAGTCTCCTGAACCTACCGGAGCTTCGATGATGGTTATGTTGGTACAAGCCCTGCTTAAAATCTTTGCCCACCTGTCATCCTTAACTCTTCGGGGTACAAGATGTAATTGACGTAAACACAATGCCCTAAACTTATTTTGTGTTAACATCTCCTGTTCATTCCAGAACACCATCTTCTGTCCATTCACTATCCACTCGTAGTAAGGTGGGTCTGTAAGATACTGCGTTAAATCACCAAACTCCAATCCTGTGGCTACATTAGACTCAATACCGAAATCCTTCTGTCTACATATAATCTTATTGCATCTATCGAGAGCTGAACACATATAGAAATAAGACTTGCGTTTAAAGCCTTCTAGAATTGTATGATTCAATTCTGATTCAGGAATTGGTTCGTGTAAACTGTTGTTTAATTCAGATAAGTCACTCTGTAAGTCGCAGTTCTCATCTTTTAGCCTAAGATAGACTCCTGCAGAAAACAACCAATTATTGCGCTGGCCTGGCCCTATATCTCTCAACAACGTACCAGATAGGATGCATGGTGGAGCGTCATAATATTTCAAACTCTCGATAATATCATGGTGTTCACGTAGTGTATGCCTTTTACCTAACATTATAGGTAATGCTGTCTCGAGAGATAAGGTACCTTTCGTGGATACATATTTACGATAATTCTCGGAATCTGATGCATTAAAGTATGGTAAATTAATCCAACTGTAGAAAGTATATTTCGAGGATGTCTTTGCCTGCTTCGGGAATATTTCTGTTTTAGGTTCACATGCAAAAGCCTGTACATACCATGTAAGTAGTGCTCGGACCTCCTCAGCTGGGATAGGGTCTGTAAAGAATATATATAAGTGTAATTTCTTCGACTTACTGTAACAAGGGCATAGAGGAAGATTAAAATCCTCTATAGCCGCGATTACGTCCTGTATATTATACTTATAGTCATCTATATCAATAGCACCAAAACTACAATTACCGTCTGACTGCATCGGTGAGATACCGATAGATTGCTGTCCTGCTAGGTGTCGTTGAATGACTGCGGGTGTAACGGCTTCATATACGAGTTTAGACTCGGCTTCAACTTTTACTTGACCTGTTGTTTCTTTATTGATAACTGTTAAGCCGTATGCTTCTGTGTTTCCGGCAAACAATTGTCCGAATGTTAATATATCATTACTGGAATATGCCATCTAGTATGCCTCAAAAAGAGACCTCTCTAGTGATAGAGAGGCCCAAAATCAGTTTTTAATTATTAGTATGCTTCCTCTGTCGTTGCTTCAATAGCTTGTGTTTCAGGTCTGTTATCTGCAAGTGCAACGGCCTGTGTAGCTATATCGCGAGCAGGGCTTACATAAGTTACAAACATATCCTGTGTAGTCCATTTCTTCCATACGATAGAAGATTTACCGTCTTTGTTGCATGAATAGAACTGGTTACCTTTCTTGTTTGTATCTTTCCCTGTAGCAAGAGTCCATACTGAACTAAACAAGGGTGCCTGCTTTCCGGAGGGAGTTCTCAAGTATTTCATCTGTGTATTCCAACCCTTCAGGTATTTAAGATTACCACGTGTTGATCCGAATACGAGATATCCGTCTTCTAAGTGCTCTGGTAACACAACCAGATACATCCATGTTTCTAATACATCATTTACTGTTCCATCCTCTGCTACATGCTCCAAACCTTTGTAGTTATCGCCCGTGACAGGTATTGAACCAATCTGATGTGTTCCTACATAACCACCCTGATTCTTTTTCCATTCAACCCAAACCTTCTGGAAATGACATACGATGACATCGACCTTATCACCATAATCTTTTCCGTTGATTGAATTATAGAAGTGTCCTGCCGGTACGGTACCGGCTTGTGTTGCTTCACTTAACGCCTGTGCGATAAGCAATCTAGGTACTGCAGTTTCATTTGAAGACATTTCCTCAAAACCTTTTCCAGCCTGTTCATCTAAGAACCCCAATTCTTCTTTCTGTTCACTCATAGTAAACGCTCCTTAATATATCAGCTAAGAGATTTTATAAACCTCTTTCGAGACATCTTATAAGTAGGAATGTCTTACATTACACGGAGATGGTTATAAGACCATATAAGGTGTCTCGAAAGAGGTTTACAGACGATGGCATATAATCCGTAAACCCTGAAATATAATTTCAATTGTATTGACGAAGTATTTTCATATTCTTTCCTTCCAAAAGGAAACTATGAAATTAAAATCTTGGAGGATATTATGAAAATTAATTCAATTAAAAAAATCACAGCTTTATTTTTAATAGTATCAATTATATTGACAGGCTGCGCTCCCGCCGGGGCAAAAACAGATAACCCGCCGAAAAGCAGCGACACGGAAAAGTTTAAAATAGGTATTTCGCTTCTTGTACCTCATCCTGCATTGGATGCGTCAAGACAGGGATTCCTTGATGAATTAAATACTTTAGGCGTCAATGCGGAAATTCTTGACCAAAATGCACAAGGGGAACTTACAAACGCGCTGATGATAGCAGAAAAGTTTGTTAAGGACGATGTTGATTTAATATTTACAATAGCAACAACTACGTCACAGGCGGCAAAGACGGCAATTGAGGGAACAGATATACCATTGGTATTTACGGCGGTTACGGATCCTGTTTTTTCACAGCTTGTAACGGCAATGGATGTAACAAACGGCAATATTACCGGTGTTGTGGATGCTGCTCCCATAAAAGAAGATTTGGAACTGTTCAAGGAGCTGAAGGAAGATACGAAGACAGTGGGAATCATTTTCAATGTGGGAGAATCGAATTCTGAGGTTCAGGTTAGCCAGACCAAGGAAATTGCAAAGGAGCTTGGGCTGAAAATTGAGACAGTGGGAATTTCCACAGTAAATGATATACCGCAGGCGGTTGACACAATTTCCAAGAAAGTAGACGGCTTGTATATAATTACGGATAACATGGTTGCATCATCAATAACATTGGTCGCAAAATTAGCAAAGGAAAAAGGATTGTTGACGGTATCCGCCGACGGCACCCATGTTGATGAAGGAATATTGATGTCAAAGGGAATAAGCTACTATGCAATCGGCGAACAGTCTGCCAAGATAGCTAAGCAAATATTGGTTGACAAGGTTGCTGTTTCCGATATACCTGTACAGTCATCGCCTGAATTCGAGAAAAAGGTGAATTTAAAAACAGCGGAAGCTTTAGGACTTACAAAAGAGCACAAAGCATTTGAAGAGGCGGAATTTGTGGAGCTGCCCTAACCTTCGGTTCGGAATGACACACTGCTCCGCGGCATATTTACAGCAATGACATGTAAAGAAAGGAAATAAAATGAATACATTAATACTAACATCGATGGAACAAGGTTTGATTTTTTCCATATTGGCAATAGGAGTTACCATAACATTTAAAATACTCGATTTTGCGGATATGTCCGTAGAGGGTACATTTCCCCTTGGAGCGTTCTTGTTTGCGAAATTTATTACAGCAGGGCTGTCACCTGTGACAAGCACATTTTTGGCGTTTGTTTTCGGAAGCTTTGCAGGGCTGATAACATATACGCTCAATATCAAGCTGAAAATACAAGCGCTTCTGTCGGGAATACTTACTATGACAATGATGTATTCCGTAAATTTAAGATTGAACGGAAAGTCCAATATAGGGTTATTCAGCTATGCCTCAATATATGACGGCTTTGAAAAAGTAATAGTTCTGATATTAATAGCCTTGGCTGTAAAGCTGTTAATGGATGCATTCTTAAAAACAGAAGTGGGATATTTGTTAATTGCAACGGGAGATAATGAAACTTTGGTAAAATCCCTTGGAGAAGATTCAAATAAATACAGGATGATAGGATTAATGCTTTCAAACGGATTGGTAAGCTTAAGCGGAGCGCTGATGGCACAGTATCAGGGCTTCGCGGAGATAACAATGGGAACGGGAATAATAGTGGCAGCATTAGCATCGATAATTGTCGGGGATGCAATTGCAAGAAACAGCAGGTCGCTGAAGATGACAACAAGAGCCATTGCAGGAGCATTAATATACAAATTCATCGGAGCAGTGGCAATAGATTTAGGGCTTGAGCCTACCGACTTGAGGGCGATAAATGCCATAATAGTTATACTGTTTTTAAGCTACAATACATTTAGTCCCGTAAAGATGAAGAAAACAAAGAGAATAAAATTGACGGAGGAAGCAGAATGTTAGATATACATGATTTATCCAAAACCTTTAATATGGGGACTGATTATGAAGAGCAAATATTTAACGGCTTCGGCATTCATATAAACAAGGGAGAATGTACCGGAATATTAGGTGCAAACGGGTGCGGAAAAAGCACGTTGTTTAACATAATCAGCGGAGTCCTGACTCAGGAAAAGGGAACAATAATATTAAACGGCATAAACATAAATGGGTTAAAGGAAAATGAAAGAGCCCAATATATAGGACGCGTACACCAGAATCCGTCCGCAGGTGTTTCCCCGTCACTTACTATTTTGGAAAATATAAGTTTGTCCGATAAAAAGTGTCAAGAGTTCACACTGAGGAAATTAATAAGGAAAAACAAAATAGAACAATTCAAGGAAATGTTAAAAACTCTCGATTTGGGACTGGAAGACAAATTAGATACGGAGGTAAAATATCTTTCCGGAGGACAAAGGCAGTCCTTGTCATTGTTAATGGCAACCTTGAAAAAACCTGCACTGTTGCTTTTGGATGAACACACGGCAGCCCTTGACCCGAAAACCTCAAGGCTGGTTATGGAGAAAACACAGGAATTAATCAGTACCCAAAATATAACAACAATGATGATATCCCATAATATTAAGGATACAATCAAATATTCCGACCGCATAGTAATGCTTGACAGAGGGGAAATAATACTTGATGTGAAAAACGGTCAGATAACGGAAAAAGAATTATTGAGCATATACAATTCAAGAAACTACGGAAGCCCTATGGCAGAGGCAGTATGACAGTTCCCGGCAACGGGGACTTTTTTCTTGAAAAATTCTTATATTATTGTATAATTACTTATAAAGATTTTACCGGAGGAAGCGTATGGAGCAAATAATCAAAGAGGTTAAAAATAATCCCTTGTTTGATAACATGAGCGAAGAAGAAATAAAGACGGTTCTTAACTGCAGCGATGCAACTGTTGAAAGATTTACAGACAATCAGATTTTGATTGAGAAGAGTGACAGGGTCAAAAGGCTTGGAATTGTAATTGAAGGTGAATTGAATTTAGTATCGCAGAAATATAACGGAAACCGTGTAATTGTAACAACATTGGAGAAAAATGACCTGTTTGGCGAAGCGTTGATCTACGCTTCCGCCTCCTGCTCTCCATATGATCTTGTAAGCTCGGGCAAAAGTATGGTTTTGCTGATACCCCACAGAATTTTTTCCAATATGTGCTCTCAAAATTGCAGCCATCACAAGCAGCTTATAATTAACATGCTGACTATTTTATCCGATAAAATAGTCATGCTTAATAATAAAATGAATATCTTACATGCGGATACGTTAAAGGGCAGAATTGCAGTATACCTTTTATCCCTTCAAAAGAAAGCAAATACAATGATTTTTGACATGCCGATGAAGAGACAGGAGCTGGCAGAATTTTTGAATGTAAAAAGACCTTCCCTGTCGAGAGAGCTTTCCAACATGCAAAGGGATAATATTATTGAAGTATACCGCTCCTCTGTTAAAATATTGGATATTGACGCATTACGGGAATTAGCGGATTGACCGGCAATTATAATTTATTTAGGCTTAATTATTGAAGACATGCACTTTCTGTGTTACAATATTATATATTCAAAGTATCTTAAGGAGCTGCTATGAAACTAAAATTTATACATACATCCGACCTTCATTTAGGGAAAAAATTCGATATAAAAAATTTCAGTTTAAAGGAAAGAGCAAAAAGAAGACAGGAACTGTGGGATTCTTTTGACGAAATAATAAGAACCGCAAAAATCCGTGAGGTTCAATATTTGTTTATAGCAGGGGATTTAACGGAAAGAGAATATATAGACTACAAAAGTTTGAATAAAATTTCCGCGAAGTTTAAATCCATTCCCGGCACAAATATCGTTATTGTCTGCGGACAAAGCGACCCGTACAATATTAACAATATGTATGAATATATAGAATGGCCTGAAAATGTATATATTATTAAAAATACCGAATCTGCTGAGAAGCTTAATTTTCCCGAAAATAATCTGTGCATCTATTCGATTAGCTGGGACAACCATACAAAAAATGAAAAAACACAGGCAGTATATGATATATCCGTAGATGAAAATAAAATTAATATTCTCCTGCTGCATTGCCGTATTGATTGTGATGACAGTCTGCCTGTCAACATTGATGTGATTAAGAATAAATTTGATTATTGCGCATTGGGCGGGAGGCATAATTACGAGCAAATAATAGAAAATGCGGCATATTGCGGCACTCCTGAGCCCTTATCCTTTGAGGAAGACAAAGAACACGGAATTATAGCAGGCACCTTGGAAAAAAAGAATCTGCAGTATTCACTTCTGCCCATTGCAAAAAGGAAGTTTATAACAAGAAAAATTGAACTTGATATTTCCTACAGCTTTAATAAAGTGCTGGATTTAATTAAGTTTTCCGGCGATACATTTTCCAACATTAAGGATTATGTCCGCATTGAGCTTACAGGAGAGGTAAATACGGATATTTCCATGGATGAAATTGAAAACGAAGCCAAACAGTTTTTTTATTACATAGAATTTGAAGATAACTATATATATAAGACTGAAAATAAACATTATGAAGGCAATGAATTCAACATTATTGAAAGCTACAAGCTTCAGTTTGACAACGATAGCGACAAATTGGAACAGCAGGCTTTCAAGCTTGGTCTTGAGGTTCTCAGAAAAGAAAAGGTGGTAAAATAATATGTACATAAATAGATTGAATTTGAGAGCTTTTGGAAAGTTTATTTACAGGAAAATTTACTTCGGCAATAAATTTAATATAGTTTACGGTGAAAATGAAACCGGAAAGTCTACATTACATAATTTTATTGAAGCAATGATGTATGGATTTGATGATGATACATCAAAATATAATAAATATAAGCCATGGAACAGCCTTATGTACAAGGGAACCGCTGAAATAGGAGATGAGGGTGAAAAGTATCTTGTTACAAGAGACTTTCTTTTGGGAACGCTGCAGGTTTTCAGAAAGACAAAGGAAACAGGCAATTTGCCGCTCGAGGATATCAATGTTCCCGGAGAGTATTTTTTCAATATTAACAGAGTATCCTTCAACAATACCGTAAGTATCAGTCAGCTTGGCAACAAAACTGAAAAAGAATTGGCAGATGAACTAAAAAATAAAATAATCAATTTAAGCAAAACAAAAGATGAAGATATTTCAATGGATAGAATAATGCAGAACCTGTATAGAATCAAGGAAGAAGCGGGCAGCGAAAATAATGACAAAACTTTGTTGGGGCAATATTCCCTGAGGTTGTCAGAGCTTGCAACAGCAAGGGAAAATTCTTTAAATTCAGGCAGGCAGGTAATGTTTTTGGCTATGGAGAAGAAAAAACTCCAAGGGAAAATCCATGCGCTGAATAAACGTATGGAAGAAAAAAACAATGAAATATCAGAAAATGAACTTTCTTTGGAAAAGCAAAAGTTTCTTAAGGCTGAGCCCGTAAAAAAGGAGATAGACAGCTTAAATAAGGAAATTAAAAGCCTTGAGTCTGCTGTTGCAGATTGTTCTAAAGATGATTATAGGGAAGCGGCTGAAACAGAAAGCAATCTTGCCTCAATGAAAAATGAAAGACAAAGGATGATTGAAGAAAAAGAAGAATGTATTTCCGCTCTTAAATTAAATGAGACCGATTTGTCAAACTATATTACGAAGGATTTTGATATTGATAAGATGAATATGGACTACAGCATATATAAGGCAAATAATGAAAAAATAAATTCTCTTGAATCAAAAATAAAATCAGGCAGAGGCAGTTTGGATTCTATAAATATTGACGAAATCAATAAATTTACAGATGACTACATAAAAGTTGAAGAAATCAGTAAGAAAATTGAAATAAACAATGTTTTATCAGACAGCAAAAACTATGATATAATGAAGAAGTTCGGGAAAAAACAAGGTACCATAAGCATTCTCGCAGGTCTGTTGGGGACAGCCTCTGTATTAGGCGCCGGGTCGTCATGTTACTTTGCATATTATTATGGCAATACTGATTATTATTACGGAGGAATAGGTTTCTTACTGAGCGTAATTTGCTATATTTTTTCATGGAGAAAAAGAAATACTGCAATAAACGCAAAAAAAGAAATCGAAAGCATGGAATGCGAATATGCCGATTATAAATTGTCAAGCAGCCGGCTTAATGAGCAAAAAGATGAAATTATTAAAAGAAACAATTGCGAAGCCTTCGATAATATGTCTGATGCTTATGAAAAGAAAAGTGCGGAAAAAAATGTATACGAGGAAAAGATTAAACTTCTTAAGTATGACGATAATGCACTTAATGAAATTTTAGAAGAAAACAGGCAGACAGAAAAACAGCTTGCGAAAATTCTAAATGCTTTCGATTTGGATTTGTCCGGGGATAACATTGCTGCAGTTAATGAGGCTTACAAACGAAAGGACAGCGTAAAGCTCAATATTGAAAAGCTTAAAAATAAGTTGGATCAAATTAATCATGATATAACAAGGCTTGAAAAGGAAATCAACTTTGAAGAAAGTAGGTTTGAAATGATATTGAAATCCAATGGTGCCGATGATATTGAATCATTTAGGAAAGCTGTCGAATTAAACGAAAAATACAAGGTTCTTTTAAACCGCAGAGAATATTGCGAGAAAATATTGGAAAATATAATCGGGAATAAGGACTATTTTGAGCTTGAAAGCAAAACCTTAAATATTTCCGACGAAGCAAAAGAAATAAATAAGGATGAAATTCAGCTTGGTATTTTCAAATTAAACGAAGAAAAAACGGAGCTGTTACACAGTATAGACGATATTCATAAGGAAATCGAATATATTGAAGGAAACACGAGAAGCTTGGCGGAAATAGAAGAAGAAATAAATTTTTATGAAGAAAAAATAAGTACATTTAAAAATAAAATAAAAATTGCTGAAATTGCGGCAGAAAAAATTACGAAAATATCAGATTCAATAAAGGGTAATTTCATGCCCCTTCTCCGAAAATCAATAAGCGATAACTTTGCTTACCTGACCGGTGAAAAATACAATTGTGTTGATATTGACGAAGATATGAACATTACAGTAATGTCGGAAGAAGAAACAGACAGGAAAATCGAATTGGAAAGTTTAAGCGGAGGAACATTAGACCAGCTTTATCTTTCACTGAGGATAGCTTTAAGTAATATTTTAAGCGGCAATCATAACATTCCGCTGATATTGGACGACAGCTTCGTTCAATATGATTCCAAAAGACTTAAGAAATCATTGGAAATGCTGTCGAGAGAAAGTGAGAGAAGGCAGGTAATTTTGTTTACCTGCCAGGAAAGAGAGGCTGAATTTTCTAAGCAAATGAACATTAAATTCAACTATATTAAATTATAAAAATTACAAGGAAGTTTTATGAGAATTTATGCAATAGCAGATTTACATTTTGATTTCAAAAAAGAAAAGCCTATGAATGTGTTCGGCGAAAATTGGGATAATCATGAAGAAAAAATAATTGAAAACTGGAAAAATACCGTGCATCAGGAGGATATAGTCATTATTCCGGGCGATATATCATGGGCATTAAGGCTAAACGATGCTTTAGAGGATTTAATGAAAATAGATGATTTACCCGGTATAAAAATTATGGGCAAGGGAAATCATGATTATTGGTGGTCTACTTCTTCCAAGCTTGATAAGCTGAGCTTAAAAACAATAAAATTTTTGAAGAATAATTTTTATAAATTCAATGACGTTGTTGTATGCGGAACCAGGGGATGGGATACACAGGAAGAACATTCCGAAGGAGTTTCCAATGAAAAAATATTTTTAAGGGAGCTTAACAGGCTTAAATTGTCTATGGAATCGGCAAAAAAAGCAGAGGGCAAGATGGTGGTGATGCTTCATTATCCTCCCTTTAACAACGACGGGCTTCCGAACGAGTTTTTTTACTTGATGAAGGAATACGATGCAGACATATGTATTTACGGTCATCTTCACGGTGAAGAAGGTCATAAAAATGTTAAAGAGGGCATCATTGACAATATGATGGTTCACTGCGTTTCAAGCGACTATATGAATTTTATACCTAAAAGAATTTTATGAAATACACAGATAGAAATATCTGTGTATTTCATAGATAGATTGTCTACAAAATATGCACAAAGCACTGTATTGTCTCTTGACATGAGAACATATCAGGAGTATTATTTAATTATGAAAATGTTATCAATTTTATTGAGGATGGTGCTGTATGGCAAAGATGGATGCTCTGGTAAAAAAATATTCAAAGCCGGGATTATGGCTTGAATCTGTGGATATCCCCAATGCGGGAGAAAATGAAGTACTTGTAAAAATACATAAAACTGCCATATGCGGGACGGATATTCACATATATGTTTGGAATAAATGGGCTGAAGAAACAATTCCCGTTCCTATGACAATAGGTCATGAGTTCGTGGGAGAAATCGCGGAAGTGGGAAGAGGAGTAAAGGATTTAAAAATAGGCGACATTGTGTCCGGCGAAGGTCACGTTGTATGCGGGAAATGCAGGAACTGCCTTGCGGGAAGAAGGCACCTGTGCAATGATACAAAAGGTGTGGGAGTGAATCGCACGGGAATATTTTCCGAATATGCGGCTTTGCCTGCTGCAAATATTTGGCAGTGTGACAGATCCATTCCTGAAGAAATTTACAGTATTTTTGATCCCTTCGGTAATGCCGCGCATACTGCATTATCCTTTGACCTTTTAGGAGAAGATGTGCTTATAACTGGAGCAGGTCCCATAGGTATAATGGCGGCTGCAATAGCAAAGCATTCAGGTGCAAGATATATAGTATTAACCGATATAAATGATTTCAGATTAGAGCTTGCCAAAAAAATGGGAGACTTCAGAACGGTTAATACAAGGAATGAAAGTCTTGCGGATGTAATAAAGGAATTGGGTATGAAGGAAGGCTTTGACGTGGGAATGGAAATGTCGGGCAGCAGCATAGCTCTTAATCAGATGGTTGATACCATGACTCACGGAGGCAAAATTGCAATGTTGGGACTGCAGGAAACAAATGCCCCGGTAGACTGGAACAAGGTAGTATTTAACGGTCTTACCATAAAAGGAATCTATGGAAGGGAAATGTTTGAAACCTGGTATAAAATGCAGGCGATGTTAAAGTCGGGTCTTGACATTTCACCTATAATAACTCACAGATACCATTACACAGATTTTATCGAAGGATTTGAAGCAATGAAGAACGGTGAAACAGGCAAGGTTATATTAGATTGGACAAAGAAATAAAAAAGGAGGAATGTATAAATGTTTAAAGCAAAGAAATACTATTCTGACATTTTGGATGATATTAAGGACAGCGGGCTTTGGAAGGAAGAGAGAATCATAACCACACCCCAAAGAAGCATTATCAGCACCACCAAGGCGGATGGAGTCCTGAATATGTGTGCCAACAATTATTTGGGATTGGCGGACAATAAGGAAGTAATCGAAGCGGCAAAAAATGTATATGAAAGGTGGGGGTACGGACTTTCTTCCGTAAGATTCATATGCGGCACCCAAGAAATTCATAAAGAGCTTGAGAACAAAATAAGCGAATTTCTAAAAATGGAAGATACCATTCTTTATTCTTCATGCTTTGATGCGAACGGAGGCTTGTTTGAAACAATTACAACAGAAAATGATGCAATAATAAGCGATGCTCTTAATCATGCAAGCATTATAGACGGGGTAAGACTGTCAAGGGCAAAAAAATACAGATATGAAAATAATAATATGGAGTCCTTGGAAGAGCAGCTGATTGCAGCTGATAAGGACGGAGCTGACATTAAAATTATTGCAACGGACGGCGTATTCTCAATGGACGGAATTATTGCGGATTTAGAGGGGATATGTGATTTAGCGGATAAGTACAATGCCCTTGTTATGGTTGATGACAGCCATGCAGTGGGATTTGTGGGAAAGACCGGAAGAGGAACTCACGAATACCGGAATGTAATGGACAGAGTGGATATTATAACCGGTACCTTGGGAAAAGCCCTTGGAGGTGCCAGCGGCGGATATACCAGCGGGAGAAAAGAAATAATAGATTTATTGAGACAACGCTCAAGACCCTATTTGTTTTCAAATACATTGGCGCCTGCAATTGCGGGGGCATCTGTTAAGGTACTTGAAATATTAACCGAAAGCACTGAGTACAAAGATAAATTAGATGAAAATACGAAATATTTCAGACAGGAAATCAAAAAAATCGGTTTGGATATTATAGAGAGCGAACACCCCATAGTTCCGATTATGCTCGGAGATGCGGTCTTATCGCAGAAGATGGCTGAAAAGCTTCTCGACAAAGGTGTCTATGCTGTAGGTTTTTACTTCCCGGTTGTACCAAAGGGAAAGGCAAGAATAAGGACTCAGATATCGGCAGCTCATTCCAAGGAAGATTTGGACTTTGCATTGAAAGCCTTTAAGGAAGTAAAAGAGGAATTAAATATATAAAGGAAGAGTAAGGCACCTCTGCCATAGTTAGTTTTTGCGGGAAGAGGAATGTCTTTGTCAATAAGGCAGGTAAGTTGATGGATAACAAGGAAATTATAGTAACCGAAGAAGGTTACAATGAAATTTTGAAAGAATTGGATGACAGAAAGTCGAAATTAAGATATGAAATTTCAGAAAGAATCAAAGATGCTCTGAAGGAAGGCGATTTAAGCGAAAATGCCGAATATCATGAATCTAAGGAAGAACAAAACAAAAATGAATCAAGAATAATAGTTTTGGAGCATACGCTTAAGCATGCAAGAATCGTTAAACATGATGAAAAAAACAAAGACATTGTGCAGATAGGAAGCAAGGTAAAGGTTAATGACTTGGAGTTCGATGAAATATTGGAATACAGCATCGTAGGGCAAACAGAAGCAGACCCCGTTTTAGATAAAATATCAAATATGTCTCCCTTAGGGAAGGAACTCATGGGGAAGAAAAAGGGTGCGACGGTCACGGTTAATTCTCCGGGGGGACAGGTTAAGTATGAAATTCTTGAAGTAAATTAAAAATATGATATTAAGCCGAAGTTAAGCTTTGTAATGTATAGTTACAAAGCTTAATTTAATTTTTCAGGGTAAAATAAAACCTTGATGAAATTATATTTTAATTGTATAATAACATGGATGGAACTGTAAAGGGGGACCAAATGAGCAAAATAGAATCAAAAGAGATAAAGAAAACAAGCATAGGCGGTCAGGCATTGATTGAAGGAATCATGATGAAGGGACCTTCAAAAATAGCAACGGCTGTAAGAAAGCCTGATGGTGAAATACAAATTAAAGAAAGTGAAATTAATCCGTTATTTAAAAATAAATTTTTCAAATTACCCATAATAAGAGGTAGTTTTGTACTTATAGACTCACTCGTGAGCGGAGTTAAGGAATTAATGTATTCCGCAGAATTTTATGGTGAAGATATTGAAGAGGATGCTCTTGACAAATTTTTAAAGAAGGTATTCAAGGATAAGGCAGACACTGCAATAGTTTATGCTTCCGTAATAATCGCATTGATTTTCTCAGTGGGCATATTTATTTTAGGACCCACACTGCTGATTAACTTATTTAAAAACAGCATTACCAATTCATTTCTCCTTAATTTAGCCGAAGGTGCGGTAAGGGTATTTCTGTTTGTGGTTTATGTATATTTGGTTTCTAAGCTTGAGGATATAAAAAGAGTATTTATGTATCACGGAGCAGAGCATAAAACCATATACTGCTATGAATACGGAGAAGAATTAACTGTCGAAAATGCCCGTAAATATACAACGCTGCATCCGCGCTGCGGAACAAGCTTCATGATTAATGTAATGATTATAAGCATCGTAGTATTTTCTTTTTTCGGCTGGCCTAATCCGTTCATGAGACTTGTTATAAGACTTGCAATGCTTCCGGTTATTGCGGGAATTTCCTATGAATTAAATAAATATGTGGGAAAATGTTCAAGTGACAATATTCTTGTAAAAATAATCACCTATCCGGGATTTTTAATTCAAAGGATTACTACAAAGGAGCCGGACGATTCAATGCTTGAAGTTGCAATAGCGGCAATGAATAAGGTAATACCGCAGGACGGTGAAGATGATAAATGGTGACAATTGAAAAATTGTTGAAGGATGGAGTTGAAATAATTAAGCAGAGGGAATTCAACTATCCCAAGCTTGATGCGGAGCTGATTTTATGTTATCTTCTTAAAAAGGACAGAGTTTATCTGCACCTTAACAGGAAGGAAGAAGTCAGTAACGACATAAAAGAAAAATTTTATGAATTAATAATAAAACGAAATGAAGGCTATCCCTTGCAATATATAACAAATTCACAAGAGTTTATGGGTCTTGAATTTTATGTGCAGGAAGGTGTGCTCATACCAAGACCGGATACTGAAACATTGGTGGAATTGGTAATAAATATGGCGAAGGATAGGTTTGTCAATCAGGAAATTAAAATACTTGACTTAGGAACAGGCAGCGGTGCCGTCGGAATAAGTCTCGCTTATTATTTAAAAAACTCGTCTGTTACGGCAATCGACATAAGCGATAGAGCTGTTGAAACCGCAAAAATTAATATTGAAAAGCACAATCTTAACAATATAAAGGTTATAAAAGGAAATATTTTCGAGGATACTTTATCAGGCGAAAAGTATCATATTGTAGTGTCAAATCCTCCGTATATCGAAAGGGATACAATCAAAAATCTTCAGGCAGAGGTTTCGTCTTTTGAGCCTAAGCTTGCTTTGGACGGCGGAATTGACGGCTTGGATTTCTATAGACCTATTGTTGAATTATTTGATAAAATTTATGAAAAGGATGGGATTCTTGCTGTGGAAATAGGATGTGAGCAAAAAGAGTCCGTTGAAGAAATCTTTATGAATTCAAAATTATTTAAAACAATTAAAGCATACAGGGACCTGTCCGGAAACTACAGGGTTGTGAGTGGTATGACCTAACCCCATTTTTCTGAGTCTTTTTTCGGAAAAATGGTTGGTAGGTCAACCGCACAGAATTCCCAATTTATGCGACGCAAGGAGCAAATAAATTGGTGAATTCCCCTGCGTATGACCTAACCACTCGCGCATAAAGGTATGGGGACACATTGTTTATATTATATTTTTAGAGAGAGGATTAAAATGTTAGATAAATTAGAAGCATTAAAAGATAAATATATAGAATTAAGTGAGAAAATATCAGACCCTGAAATATTGAGCGATTCACAGAGACTTCAGAAACTTATGAAGGAACAGGCTCAGCTTGAACCTATTGTGATGAAATATGATGAATACAAGGAAATGAGCTCTCAACTGAACGATTCAAAGGAAATGCTGAAAGAAAAATTAGATGATGATTTCAAGGAAATGGTAAAAGAAGAAATCAAGGAATTATCGGCAAAAGTCGAAGAGCTTGAGCAGGATATAAAAGTATTGCTGCTTCCCACAGACCCAAATGACGATAAGGACGTAATTGTTGAAATAAGAGCCGGAGTCGGCGGCGACGAAGCCGGATTGTTTGCCGGAGATTTACTTCGCATGTATTTAAGATATGCGGAAAGAAGAGGATGGAAAACCGAATTTATTTCAGTTAACGACCAAGGAATAGGCGGGTACAAGGAAGTAATTTTTTCTATCAAGGGTAAGGGTGCATACTCCAAGCTTAAATATGAAAGCGGCGTTCACAGAGTTCAAAGAGTTCCGGATACGGAATCCAGCGGAAGGATACATACTTCTTCCGCAACCGTAGCAGTGCTGCCGGAAGTTGACGATATTGATATTGAAATAAATCCGAATGATGTAAGGGTTGATGTTTTCCGTTCGTCGGGAAACGGAGGACAGTGTGTTAACACAACCGACTCTGCCGTAAGACTCACCCACATACCTACGGGTATTGTTATATCGTGCCAGGATGAAAAATCTCAGCTGAAAAATAAGGATAAGGCTTTCAAGGTTTTAAAGGCGAGACTTTACGATAAATATATGCAGGAGCAAAATGATGAATTGGCTCAGGAGAGAAAAAGCCAGGTTGGTTCGGGAGACAGAAGTGAAAGAATAAGAACCTATAACTTCCCTCAGGGAAGGGTAAGCGATCATAGAATAGGATTGACTCTGTATAAGCTCGATGCATTCCTTGACGGCGATATAACGGAAATGATTGAAGCCCTTACAACATCAGACCAGGCGGAAAAACTGAAGAATGTATCGGAATAAAAGAGGTAAAAATGAGAATAGATAAATTTTTAAAAAATGCACGAATAATTAAAAGGAGAACCGTTGCCAAGGAAGCGTGCGACCAAGGCAGGGTTCTTGTTAACGGCAAGGCGGCAAAGCCCGGTACCGAAATTGAAGTCGGCGATGAAATAGAAATCATTTTCGGAAGCAAGCCCATGAAAATCAGGGCTGAAAAGCTTTCGGAACATGTAATTAAAGATGATTATAAAGAAATGTACAGCATATTAAGTGTTTAAATTTAATCTATTTGGGTATATATAAATTATCGTGCAATTATGTAGCTATCTTAACAGCTTACTGCTGTTACAGAATAAATTTATACATAGAGGTGTGTTATATGGAATTAAAAGGAAGTAAAACAGAACAAAATTTAATGACTGCATTTGCGGGAGAATCTCAGGCTCATGTTAAGTATACTTACTATCAAAGCCAAGCTAAAAAAGACGGTTATGTTCAAATCAGCAATTATTTTGAAGAAACAGCAAAAAACGAAAGAGAACATGCAAAAATCTGGTTTAAGCTTTTACATGACGGAATAGCCGAAACAACTGTAAATTTACAGGATGCAGCCGACGGAGAGCATTATGAATGGACGGACATGTACAAAAATTTTGCGGAAGAGGCAAGAGCGGAAGGATTTA
>ENA-UOOK01000289-UOOK01000289.1-fermentation-metagenome-genome-assembly--contig:-NODE-289-length-64306-cov-30.414997_pt1 | contig 64306 bp, 60 predicted proteins | sample MGYA00245777_ERZ724023 | MGnify/ENA primary metagenome ERZ724023 (study PRJEB28704, sample SAMN03018312) | fermentation metagenome | biome: anthropogenic terrestrial biome; feature: soil; material... | reverse complement strand
AAGCCGTCTGGGAAGCCTACGGCAAACCCTGGCCCCTCGGCGACGAACCCGCCTGTGTTGCTTACTTGATGGGGCTTTACAAAAAGCTTGGCGAAACAGTTGAGTGAACAAGTCAACTTTCGCATTCAATGGAAGTGTTTATAGGCATTATTCACCTGGAGGTTCATAAATATGTCCACAAAGAAGGATTTTTTCAAAGAAAAGAAAATATGGTCGAAGGTGAAAGACGAACTGCTTGGTTGCTACTTGAAACCATATTTTAGTAAAGTGTTGCATACCAGTAAACCTATCGTCTATGTGGATTGTTTTGCTGGCAAAGGGAAATTCGATGATGGTTTTCCGGGCTCTCCCCTCATAGCATTGAAATGTTTGAGTGACTGTTTGGCTCAATCTTATCTGCCAAGCTCTAGATCAGATGTAAGAATGCAGTTTATTGATTTAAATTATGCTCATGATCTGAGACAAAATCTCGAAGGTCAGACTCCCGAGGTTTATTCTGTAATTGATGGAAAGTTCGAAGAAGAAATCATAAAGTTACTTACTGAAGAACACACGAAAAATCCAAGTATTAATCTTTTCTTATACGTGGACCCTTATGGTGTGAAGGCACTTGATACCAGTTTATTTGATAAGTTGCCCAACATGTTTTCGACAGCGGAATTATTAATCAATCTGAACTCCTTTGGATTCTTTCGTGAAGCCTGTCGAGTAATGAATGTTGCAATTACTGAGAGAGATATAATTATGCTTGATGACCTTGAAGAATTCGAAAGTTCTCATTTTGATTCGATGGGAGAACTTGATGTAGTTGCTGGTGGCGATTATTGGCGAAACATTGTTGCTGCTTACAATAAAAAAGAAATTGATGGTTATCAGGCTGAACAAGAATTCTCAAGACTGTATAAGGAACGTTTACGTGATAAGTACAAGTATGTCCTAAGCATGCCAATTCAACTTAAGCCTACCAATCACCCAAAATATCGAATGGTTTTTGCTACGAATCACCCTGAAGGGTGTCTACTCATGGCGGATAATATTGCTAAACGAACCGATCGCTTAATTATCGAAATCCAAGATAGAGGACAACGTAGCATTTTTCCAAAGACAATTAGTAACGAGATTGTCGAAGAATCTCTACTTGAAGTGAAAGTTCTTGAGCAGCTTTCTCGGACTACTTCTTGGACCCCATTAACAACATTTCTTGCTGATTTCTACAATCAATATGGAGTCTTATGTCCATCAAGCAAATTATCGAGTGGACGAGGGGGTTCAATTTTAAAAACACTTGAAAAGAATGGAAGAGTTGATGTGCTCAGAGAACCTTGTTGTTCGGATAATGGTCGTCCGTATTTATTTTGGTCGGAGGGTCGACAGAAGAAACAAAGACTATGGCTGAGGAACAAGTGATGATAGACACCATCACACGAAAAACGATGCTTTATAAGACGGGTGTGGAATACGGTGACTTCACCATGAATCACGTATTAGGTTGCTCCCATGGCTGTCTTTACCCATGTTACGCATTCTTAATGGCAAAGAGATTTCGAAAGATATCGGATTACACAGAATGGTGCAAACCAAAGTTGGTGAGCAACACGCTGGAAATTCTTGATGCCGAGATTCCACGGCTGAAATCAAAGATTAAATCTGTGCAACTTTGTTTTACTACCGATCCGTTTATGTTCGGTTATGACGAAGTTGGTCAAATGAGCATGGCAGCCATAAAAAAATTGAATAATGCCGGTATTAAGTGTGTAGTACTCACGAAGGGTCTTCTACCAGTAGAGTTAGCTGAACAGAATCCTGAAAATGAAAATGGTATCACACTAATCTCACTAGATGAAGATTACCGTAAGAGGGTCGAGCCTGGTGCAGCTCCATACGAAAAACGAATTGCAGCTCTCAAAGCCTTGCACGACAAGGGGTGTAAAACATGGGTAAGTATTGAACCATATCCTACACCAAACCTTATAGAACAAAATCTGATTGAAATCCTAAATACATTGTCCTTCGTAGACAAAATCATTTTCGGGCGAACCAATTACAATAAGGAAGTAACAGCCTACTCAGAATGTAAAACCTTTTACAACAGACAAGCAGAAATTGTTACAAATTTTTGCGTTGAGGTAGGAATAAACTGTCATATCAAAACAGGAACGACAATCCCGATCTCGCCGGTCTTGCAAAGCACCCCAGCGCTGTAAGCGACTGTGGGCAGACCGCGCGAGGGAATTGACCGCCAGGTCTCCTCTTGTCGTAGCAACCCGGTTCTCGCCTCTCCTGCGAAGCATCGCCTCGCTTTGTGTAGGTAACGGTATGTGTAAATCCATGGCGCAGACCCCACTCCCGCAAGCGGGACGTAAGCAGTCTAAAGAGAGGGCATCGCGAAGCGAGGGGGTGGGTGTTTGTGGATCGTTATTCCCTCCGTTCTCGCCGGTGTCCTCACCGCGGGAGGGATTTGACCGCCAGGTCCCCGGATTTCACTGGTATACAAGATTTACTATATAGAAACAATCTTAATTCAGTTTTGGGAGCATTTCCTATTATCTCAAAAGTGCTTTATCCTGTTCCAACTTTGTTAAATCTCGTTGGCGTAAAGGAAAAAAGCATTTTCCTTGTCTCTTTCAACTTGCATTTTAGAAATCAGAGGTTTTACAGTATTAGGATTAGTCTTGAGTTGTTTTGCGTTCCAGGCGGTTTTTGCAGCCATGAATTCTTTGGGGAGCGTCTTTCAATTAGATTCGACGTATATCAATCACCTGTTAAGTGTCATAAACAGTATTTCAAGATTATTTAGAAAGGATGAGGATTATACTCCTCAAGATTCTGAGTAATTATCCTTGAGTGTGCTTGGAAGAATTACCGGGGAAATATAGGCATTAAAAATGGTACCACTCACGGTCAGGTGACCGGCGCGGTCAGTAGAATTTCCTTACCTAAAGTTTATTTTTATATTCTGACGCACACCAATAAGACCACTCAATTGTTTCTTGAATTGAATCTGAAATATCAATAGATAAATTAATAATACCATTTAGATTCCCTTTGGGTAACATATTTAGATATTTTTGTAAGGAACTATAAAGAGAATGACTCAGAAAACTAATTGCTCTTCTTATAACGAAATAATATTCGTTCTCATGTCCTGATTGTGTCCAAGGTTTCTCGATTCCTAAAAATAATGCGGTTAAACAACTATATGATAATGCATTATTAAAATCTTTTTTGATAATTTCACATTGTTCTTCAGAGATTATTTTATATTTGGTTAACGTATAAAACAATGTATTGATCAATAGCGAATGAAGGAAAACTATTGAACTAACATCACTAATCAACTTTTCATCTTCAAAGTCAATATACTTAGAATGTAATCTTTGACACAATTCAATAAAAAATTCCTCACTTTCCATATTGCTTTTAAAATCTATATGCCATAGCCAATTGGATGTGAAAATTTCATTCTCATTTAAATTAATTATGTCGTTTATTAAAATTCGGAAATCATCACAATACACAAAGCCTACATTTCTGGCGTTATAAAAAACATAAGGTAATAAGGAAATACCTGAATTGATTTCATATAAATGTTCACTATTAAATTCTTGGAAAAGTTTAAATACCGTGGCTGAAATTAGTTCTCTTGAAAATAATTTTTCTTTAAATTTGAAAACAGCAATGACAATTACGTGTTTCTCGGTTGTTTTGTCAACAGCCGGTATATCAAATAGATAATACTCATTATTCTTAGTTTTTGTTATATGAATTTGAATTACTGGATGGAGATATTGCTGTTTTGCATTCTCATTAATAGATTCTTTGATTTTATTAATTAATTTATCTGGTCGATTAACAAGAAGATCATAAGAACCCTTAGGATTTACAATTATTTCCTGTGATAAATAATCAGCATACCAAGATTGAATATTATTAGAACGTATCATAATTGATTCCCTTTTTACATTACATGTCAGATTTTCTGTAAAATAGTCACGGGTCCTTTCTGCCAATAATAACCTAAGTGTTTTCCATGTTCAAGTAGATCTTGCCATTTTCCCTATCCTCACAAAACCCCATTAGCACCGCCGAGACAAGAGGTTGCTATGCTTAGTTCATACCGGTGTCCTCACCGTGCGAGGGATGTGACCGCCACGTCTCCTCTTGCCGTAGCAACCCGGTTCTCGCCTCTCCTGCAAAGCACCCCCCCGCTTTGTGTATGTAACGGTATTTGTAAGTCCATGGCGCGGACCCCCTCCACAGAGGGGGCATCGCGAAGCGAGGGGGTGGGTGTTTGTGGATTGTCATTCTCTCCGATCTCGCCGGTGTTGCGAAGCCGTAGGCCGGGTTCCGGGGTTGAACCCGGCAATGCGTTGGAAAAAATTTTGTGATGGTGTCATTCAACCCTCACCCCCGCTGCGGGGACCCTCCCCTGAAGGGAGGGCTTAAACCTCTCCGTTACCGCCGGTCTTGCAAAGCACCCCAGCGAAACGAGCGCTGGACAGGCCAGCCTGCGAAAAGGCTTCCCAAAATAGAACAAATGTGCTATACTATTCTCGCATAAATTCATACTTCTTGTCCGCACCTTAACAATCGATATCCATTTGCAGCCAAACCGCTCTTTTGCACTATCAATAAACAGTGCAAATAGTGCAAATCGTGCAAATAGATGGCAGAAGCCCCCCCCATTTGCATCGCCACCGGAGCGGATAACGGGCAGTCAGCCTGGTTGGGCTGGTTCAGATTATGTACGTTTACTGGTAAAAAAGTCCATTTTTCCTGACGAGTTTCCCCGTCCCAATTTCTCTTCTTAAGACAGAACAATTGCGAAATTTTTGAGCAAAGCCTGACCCCGGAAGCCGCTCTTCAAAAGCCAGGTAGTTTTTACAGTGAAAGTGCCTTTTGGCACTATCAAAAAATGGTGTAAATAGTGTAAAAAGTGTAAAAAGTGCTGAGCCCTCCCTCGAGGCGAAGTGCCCGACAGGGTAGAGGGTCCGTCGAAGATCCCAGCCTGGAAGAGGACTGCGGATCAAACGGGGGAGAGTGTCTTAATTGTTTAGTCTTGATGGATTTGGAACAAGTTTTTCGTAGGCCGGATTGCGTTTTACAATCCGGCTCATAACTATCCCTCTTCAGCCTCCTGTCCGCTACGCGGCAGGATCCAGCTTAGCCTCCGGCACGCAAGCAGCCCCTGGGGGAAGCCCAGTACACAGCTCTCCCTTGGCGCTCAGAGTAACGGAAGTATTGTTGGAAGTACAGTTTAAGTGTCCTTTGCAATTCACATGTCCAAATTTCCCTATACTATCCCTTTGAAGCGTTTATAATACATAGGATTACAAATGATGAACAAACACGCTTCTTCCTGCCTGATCGTCTTGCTGCTGCTTGCGCTAGTTCTTTCAGCATGCACTGAAGTGAGCAGATCTGGCGACCCGACGGCAACACCGGAGCCCTTCTTCCCGGCAACTTCTGAAGTAACGCAAAGCCCGCTCCTACCCATTAACCCCACGCCAACCCCAAACCTGGTTAACCCGAATCCGGTGCGCATTACGGAGCTGCAATACCTGCAGGAAGACACGAATCTGCTGATCATGGCAAAATTGTTCAATACCCTTGATGACGCCATTTTGCGGGATGTCCAGCTGGAGGTGCTTGCACTGGATGAAGCCGGCAACCGCCTTGCCCAGCAGCGCACTTCTTTCCGCTACCTCTTCCCCAACGAAACTACCAGCCTGGTACAGGCATTTGAACTCAACTCAGGATTGGTGATTACGGGCGTTGAGGTACGCGTAGTGGATGGCTTGATCGACCGGCAGTTAAAATATCAACAGCCACTAACCATCCAAAACACTACCGCATTTCGGGTTGGCAACAATTACAACGTTACCGGATGGCTCAGTAATGCCGACCCCTACACCTATACCCAGGTGCTGCTGAACGCGGTCGCTTACAACACAGCTGGTCTAATTGTAGGCGGCGGGCAAGCAATTTTCGATTTTGTCCCTGAAGAAGACCAAGTTGGTTTCAGCATCCCGGTGAACAGCCGGAAGGGAGAAGAAGTCGAGTATGTAGACGTGAGCCCCTGGATCACCAGCTATTCAGCCTCATTGAAAGGCGGGAACTGGTGGAATTCGGTCAGCAAGGATGAATGGAATTTTGCGATTGATCAATATAATCAAATTACCGGTGGCGCTGTTTTAACCAACCAGACCGACCAGATTCTTACCGAGACATTCGCCATACTGACCGTGTCAGATGAAAATAACCGCGTTTGCTATGCCAGCAATGCCTACTATGACGTTCTCTGGCCAAAAGAGACCGCATTTTACTCGGTCGCTCCAGCCAGGCTTCCCGAAAGTTGCCAGGGAAAGACCGTTGACCTGGTGGTCGTGCCGGGTGAATTTGGTCAATTTCCGGTCGATTTCAACCCTCTGCTGGCATCCCAGGCAGCTTTTGTGGATGAGAGTTCGGTTTTGGTCAGCGTGGTTAATAATCTCAACGCCTCCATCAGCCACGCCCGCGTGTATGTGATTTTGCGGGACAGTACTGATCGGATTGTAGGAGGCGGTTTTGGAACATCAGAACTCATTCGTTCGGGCAGTTCCATTGGCGTAACCGTGCCGGTAGCCTACCTGGGAAATCAGGAAGAGCTTAGCATAACCGCCTTTGCAACATTGCCCGCCGATGCAGAATTTGGCAAATAATCAGGAGAAAAAATATATGAAATTGACCCCAGGTCTGCGCAGGTTTATCCCCACACCAATCAAGCTGAAAAACCCAGTGCCTGCTGATATCGATATCGCCCAGGCTGCTACTCTCAAACCCATCACTCAGATTGCAGAAGAAATGGGTTTGCTGCCTGGCGAACTTGAACTTTATGGCGATTACAAGGCAAAAATCAAGTTGGAGGTGCTGGAGCGTCTGAAGGATGCGCCGGATGGGAAATATATTGACGTAACTGCCATTACTCCCACGCCGCTTGGCGAAGGGAAGACCACGACTACGGTTGGTTTGAGCCAGGCGATCGGTGCCCATCTGGGCCGCAGCGTGATCACTTGCATCCGTCAGCCATCCCAGGGACCGACTTTTGGCATCAAAGGCGGGGCTGCTGGCGGTGGTTACTCCCAGGTCATCCCCATGGAGGACTTCAACCTGCACCTGACCGGTGACATCCACGCCATCACTGCTGCCAACAACCTGCTGGCTGCAGCGATCGACACGCGCATGTTCCACGAATCCAGCCAGAGCGATACGGCTCTGTTCAACCGGCTGTGCCCCAAAGATAAAAAAGGCAAACGCCATTTCGGAATTGGAATGAGGGGCAGGCTGGCAAAACTGGGCATCACCGAGACTGATCCCGATAAGCTGACAGAAGAGCAAAAGGCAAAATTTGCCCGCCTGGATATCGACCCAGCTACCGTTACCTGGCGGCGCTGTGTGGATGTTAATGATCGTATGCTGCGCGGCATCACCGTCGGGCAGGGTCCGCAGGAAAAGGGCTTTGAGCTGCACACCAATTATTACATCAGTGTGGCTTCTGAACTTATGGCAATTTTGGCATTGGCAACCAGTCTGGAAGACATGCGCGAACGCATCGCGAAAATCGTGATCGGGCAAAACCGGGCAGGTGAACCGATTACGGCGGACGACCTGGGTGTGGCCGGGGCGCTCACTGTTTTGATGAAGGACACTATCAAACCCAACTTGATGCAGACTCTGGAGGGCACACCGGTGCTGGTGCATGCTGGTCCGTTTGCCAACATCGCGCACGGAAACAGCTCGATCATGGCGGATAAAATCGCTCTGAAACTGGCAGATTTCGTCATCACGGAGAGCGGCTTCGGTGCCGATATGGGCATGGAAAAGTTCTTTGACATTAAATGCCGCTATTCAGGCAATGTACCTGATGTGGTGGTCCTGGTTGTGACTGTGAGAGCACTCAAGATGCACGGCGGTGGTCCAAAAGTGACTGCTGGTACTCCCCTGGCACCGGAATATCTCAATGAAAATCTCGACCTGGTTGAAAAAGGTGCTGCCAATATGCTGGCACATGCCAGTATCGCCCAAAAATTCGGCATCCCGGTCGTGGTGGCGGTTAATCGCTTCCCGACCGATACGGATGCAGAGCTCGAACTGGTGCGAAAAATTGCTTTGGCACATCCAGCCATCCAGGACGCTGTTGTGGCGGATCATTTTAGCCAGGGTGGTGCTGGTGCAATCGAGCTGGCGAAAGCGGTCGTGAAAGCTTCAGAATTGCCCTCTAATTTCAAGTTCCTTTATCCGCTGGATTTATCACTTAAAAGCAAAATTGAGACCATCGCCCGTGATGTCTACGGAGCAGATGGCGTCGATTACAGCCCCCTGGCTGAAGAGAGATTGGCGAGATATGAGCAGCTCGGTTATGGCAATTTGCCGATTTGTATGGCAAAAACGCACCTTTCGCTCAGCCATGACCCGGAACTGAAGGGCGTACCCAAGGGATTCCGCATTCCGATCCGTGATGTAAGCGCATCGGTTGGGGCAGGTTTTGTCTACCCGATCCTGGGTGAGATGAGCACGATGCCCGGTCTGCCAACCCGCCCGGCGTATTACGACATTGACATCGATTTCGAAACCGGTAAAATTTTGGGTTTGAGTTAATCAAAAATAAGTAGAACGAAACCGACCATCATTTGCGATGGTCGGTTTTTTTTGTTCGTACGAGCGGGGCTTGCCTCCTCCCGCTGATTTATGGAACAATACGAGCCAGGAAAAAAATCACAGCTGCTTATAGCGCTCAATTTGTCGGGCGATCTGAGCCAGGGAGGTTGCCCAAAATTGCTTGTTGCGGATGTCGATACCGAAACGTGCTGCCAAATCGGCTGCAGAGGCTTCACCGGTGCTTGCCAGTAAGGCTTTGTAATCATCCACGAAGGCAGCGCCTCTCTCTTTGTAAATTGCGTACAAACCTTTGGCAAACAAACTGCCGAAGGCATAGGGATAGTTATAGAAAGACAACCCCGTGCTGTAATAATGCGGCTTCCAGGTCCAGGCGAATTTGTTCATCACCTCAGGGTCGATCCCATCACCATAAGAATCGCGCTGAGCTTGCAGCATGATCTCGCAGATCTCATCAGCGGACAGGGTGGATTGCTTGCGTCGTTCAAATACTTCGCGTTCGAAAAGGAAACGGGAGTAGATATCAACAATTGTCTGGGCATCGCTTGAGATCGAAGTCTCAAGGATGGCTTGCTCGGTTTTCGGGTCGCCTGTCTGTTCCAGAAGGGCATTGAATACGATCGTTTCGCACATGATCGAAGCGGTTTCCGCCAATGTCATCGGAGTTTGGGATTGCAATGGTGTCTTATCAACCTGGAAAGCACAATAATTGTGAAAGCCATGACCAAGTTCGTGCGCCAGAGTCATTACCTGGTCAAACGAGCCGTCGAAATTGGACATGATGCGGCTTTCTTTGATGCCATCGACACCCATGCAGTAAGCGCCCCCGCGTTTACCCGGGCGCTGCAGGGCATCGATCCAATGATGATCAAAAGCATGCCGGGCGAAGTCAGATAATTCCTGTGAGAAACTGGCGTAATTGGTCAAGACGATTTCTTTGGCTTCTTCAAAGGTATAGGTTTTATCCACGCTGCCAACTGGAGCAAATAGACTCCACCAGGGCAGTTTCTCTGAGCCCAGCAATTTAGCTTTGGCACGGAAATAATCCCGGAACATGGGTAACGAATCCTGGATCGCACCAAGCATAGCCTCCAGCGTCTGGCGATCTATACGCGCCATGTCGAGCGAAGAATGCAGGCTGTCTTCACGCCCGCGTTTGCGGTCCAATGTATTCACTTCTCCCTTGACGCCGTTCATGCAGGCTGCCAGGGCTTCTTTCATGTCTTCAAAGGTCGCCTGCTCGAGCTTGTAAGCACGCTCACGCACATCGGCTGAAGGATGACTGCGCAGGTTGATCAAAGCTGGCAGGGGCAGGGTTTCGGCCTTGCCATCGATTTCGAAATCGACCTGTTTTTGGGAAGTCAGCGTGCCTTGTAATCTGCCCCAGGCACGACCGCCGGATAGCGAAAGTTCGCTGGCAAGTTCTTCTTCCGGTTCGCTCATCAGGTATTGGCTTTGCTGCGCTTCTTCCATCAGGATGAAAGCATGCTCATGGGCAGTGCCGGGAATTGCCAGGGCAGCGGGAAGCTGGTTGGCGATTTTTCCGAGCCAGGCTGCGATCCTGGTGTGGACGTTTCGTAAGGGCAACAGGCTGATCTGGAAGGTTGACTGTAATTGTTCGGCCGCTTTATCAAAAGAGTTGGTACTGGTCAGCCCATGAAGGTAAGCGCCGATCGTACCACCTTTGAGTTCGATGGCGTTGCTCATGTCGACCATCTGGCTTAGGCGCTTGCTCAAGACTTTGGGTTCAACTTGTATGCTTTCGAGCGGTAAAAGCTCCTGGTCAAAGAATTGAGACAGGGAAGAAATTTCGTCTTTCAGGCTTGCCAGGTCGACGGACAATTTAGGGTCGTCCAAACCAGTGTAGATATTGCTCAGATCCCAGCGGGGAATAGTATCAGTCATAGTTATCTCCTTAGAATGGGCTTCATTATACTCATCATGCGAGTAAAAGGATGTGACTTTTGCGGATACTGCAATCTTGCTATTGCTTTCACGAGGCAATTCCCACTATTTTCCGCCTTTTACATTGTTGAAATGGTAATCGTTATATTATTCACAAATCCGGAGGAGAACAATGAGCAAGAAACAATTATTACTCGTATTATCCCTTATAGTAATGCTACTTTTCAGTATTACTAGCCCAACCATGGCAGACCCGGGTGAGACTGTTCGTGTCTGGGTAAACTACAAAGAAGGCACCGGAGCAGATGTACTTAAATCAATCAACTCAATTGGAGCCAAGGTTCATTATGACTTTCCGGAATTAGGTGCCTATGTGGTCAGCATGCCAAAAGCTGCTCTTAATGGCCTCCTGAACAACCCATTTGTGATTGGTGTTGAAGAAGACGCCGAACGATATCCGATCAGCGAGATGGCTGGTATGGTAACGAGTGAAGCAATGAATACAATTGACCAGCTTGGTCAAACTGTGCCATATGGCATAGACATGGTGCAGGCGAGGGATGTATGGGATGTTAACCGCGATGGTGCGGTTGATAGCGGAGCTCCAACAGGAACAAACCGAACCTTATGTATCATTGACTCCGGGTATTATCAAGCTCACGAAGACCTTCCCAATGCAACCGGTGGTTACTCACAGGTTGACAACGATTGGTCCAGGGACGGCTATGGTCACGGTTCGCATGTGGGGGGAACTATTGCAGCAGAGAATAATTCTTTAGGAGTTGTTGGTGTTACACCGGGGACGGTGAATCTTTATATCGTTAAGTTTTTTGGCGATGATGGTAATGCAACCTATGCTTCAAATCTGGTGGATGCCTTAAGCCGTTGCCAGGCTGCTGGCGCAAATGTGGTCAGCATGAGCCTGGGCGGCTCCCGTTCAGTTCGCACTGAAAAAACGGCCTTCCAGAATGCCTACAATGCGGGGGTACTGAGCATTGCTGCGGCTGGTAATGATGGAACCTCTACTTTGTCCTATCCCGCTTCCTATGACTCAGTCATGTCTGTGGCTGCAATTGACAGCAACAAACTTGTGGCTGATTTCTCACAATATAATACTGCGGTAGAGATTGCTGCGCCGGGTGTTGGTGTGCTTTCGACGCTTCCTTATCTTGAAACGAACACCTTAACTGTAGATAGTGTTGGTTACGCTGTAAACCACATCGAGTATTCGGGTCGTGGAACTGCCAGTGGCGCACTTGTTAATGGCGGGCTTTGCGGTACTTCCGGAGCCTGGTCTGGTAAGGTAGTTATCTGCGAGAGAGGAACCTATGACTTCTACACCAAAGTTATGAGCGTCCAGAATGGGGGCGGAGTTGCCGCGATCATTTACAACAATGTGCCAGGAGGATTTCTGGGAACCTTGGGAGAGGGTTACAGCAGCTCGATCGTTGGAGTTTCTTTAAGCCAGGAAGATGGACAATACCTGGTGGCCAACAAACTCGGACAGAGCGCAACGGTGTTTAGCCAGCTAGATAAGCCAGCCAGTGGTTACGAAGCCTGGGATGGCACTTCGATGGCAACTCCTCATGTTTCTGCCGTGGCAGCCTTGGTTTGGAGTGCGAACACATCCTGGACTAACGTCCAGATCCGGCAGGCACTGACCGCTTCTGCAGAGGACCTTGGTGCTGCTGGTAGAGACGTATACTATGGATATGGCCTGGTGCAAGCTCGCGCGGCATTGGAATATCTTGGTTATTACACTACGCCACCAGTGAATGAAGCTCCAGTGTTGACCATCACCAGTCCTGCCGATGGTGCCAGCTTTACCGTCGGATCTCCAGTCTCATTTAGTGCTACAGTAAGTGACGAAGATGTCAATTTGAGTGCTTCGGTTGCCTGGAAGATTGATGGTGTCGTCGTATATACAGGGGCGAGCTTCAACAAGTCAGACCTGACGATTGGAACCCATATAGTCGAAGCAAGTGTCACTGACAGCATGGGGTTAAGCGATACGAAACAGGTGACAATCACAGTGACGGAAGCTCCTGCACAGCAAACTCTAAATGTCACAATCGTTACGAATAAAGCTAGTTATGTTAACAAAGAGAGCGTCTATGTCACAGTGACCGTGAAGGATACGAGTGGGGTAGGGGTTGCTGCAGCGACAGTAAATGTCAAATTGACGGGCGCCAATGGTGTAGTTAGTAACTTCACAGGCACTACCAATACAAGCGGTGTTTATAGTTTTAGCAGTCGTCTCAATACAAGTAAAACTGGTAAGGGAACTTATACTTTGCAAGCAGACGTGAATAAGACTGGATATCTGCCTGCCAGTGCAAGCACAACGTTCCTGGTCCAATAAGCCTTAGAATTCTTCGCTGGTCCAATAAGCCTTAGTATTCTTCGAAAAGCTGCCGGATTTCCGGCAGCTTTTTGATTTAAATGTTATCTAAGAATTGAACTGCAGGTAATTTGCACCTTCAGAGTTGGGTAACGGCGTAAATCCATCTTTATTATGTAATATTTTGTCACTGTGAGCACCCGATTTAAGAATTATAGAAGCTATGGGAACACATATAGGGCTGCTATCTCCGCCCCCTCATTTGAGGGCGTCGAACAGATGTGATAAAAAACCGGGTTATATATCCAACCCGGTTTTTTTTTCATATATGAGTATGAACCTTCTCTTTGATCAAGCACAGACTCCCTTTGCGGATGGGAGCAAGACCCTTTCCTACTATTTGTTCAAGAACTCAATAGCTGCATCCAATTGCGGATCGCGACCGGCATCAACATCTTCCTGGGTATAAGGGACTTCGATATCAGGTGTGAGACCGACATCGTTGATCTGGTTGCCATTGGGGGTAAGCCAGCGGGCGATGGTGATGCGTACGCCACCTTTTTCGGTCTTCAAGGGGATCCAGTTTTGCACTGAACCTTTACCATAGCTTGTGACGCCAATCAATGTACCGCGACCATAATCCTGGATCGCGCCGGCGGTAATTTCAGATGCCGAAGCAGTGCCTTCATTGATCAGGACGACCAAAGGTATCTCAGTAGCCAACCCACCGGGCTGCGCGCTATAGCTATCGCGGCTGCCATCACCGTACTCTTCGTACATAATTACACCATCACTGATAAATTCTGAGGAAACCTCAATTGCCGTCACCAGGAGGCCGCCACCGTTGTTACGCAAGTCGAAAATGAGACCCTTGGGGTTTTGAGCCAGAAGTTCTTTGAGAGCCTCGCGTACTTGCTGGGTTGCCAATTCATTGAAAGTGTAAAGGGCGATATAGGCTATCCCTCCGTCGAGCATTCTATACTCAACTGCGGGCACTGTGATTTTTTCACGGACGATCGTGATATCCAGCGTTTCTTCACCGCGCTTGATGGTCAGAGTGACTGCCTCTCCGGCAGGTCCCAGGATCTTCTGCAAAGCCAGGTCACCGGGGACACCGGTCATATCTTCACCGTTGATGGCGATCACGATATCTTTTGCTTTTAAGCCTGCTTTCTCGGCGGGAGAATTTTTCATCGGAGACACAACTTCCACGTAATCACCCGTAGTGTTGACCCAGGCGCCGATGCCAGTATATTCTTCTCCGCCCATCTCGGCATTCGCCTGGGCGAATTGGTCGGGGTCCATGTAAGAAGTGTGTTTGTCACCGGTGGCAGCAAGCATTCCCTGGATTGCTCCACGCATCAAAGCGAGATCATCCAGGGGTTGATCGACGTAATTTTCGTGAAGCAAATCCCAACTTTCCCAGAAAGGCTTAAAGAGTTCATCCAACTGTTCCGGAGTTTGGGCCTGGATAACCTCGGTGGGGATTGAGGTTTCCCCTGGCAGGTTAGTGGGGAGGGGTGTCGCCTGGGCAACTGGTGTATCTTTCGAATTCAATGCCTGGCGCACGAAATTGTCGGGCACTAATGCCCCAAAGGCAAACCCGCTAAAGAACGTGGCACCGAGCAACAGGACGATACCAAATACGAGCAGGACATTGCGTAAAACTTTATTATCCATTTTTTCTCCAAACGCAATTCACTTTGTGTGTGAAAAGCTACAAATTTATAATTATTCCAAATACCCACCCAGCGCGAGAGCACGGGGCAGATCACTCAATTTCTCAATGGCAAAATGTCCGTCTGAACCACTGTGTGTTGCATCGACCAGAACAGTGTGCAACCCCATTGCTTTGGCTGTATCAAGATTTGAAATGCGATCATCCACAAAAAGGCAGCGAGTTGGGTCCGGGTTGCCGGCTTTTTCCAAGGCAAGCGAAAAGGCACGTAGGTCAGGTTTGCAGTAAGGATCAGTGTCCAAAACATCGATAATATCAGTAAACAAATCACGAACCCCTACCAATCGAAGAACTTGTTCGGCGTGAGGGCGGCTTGCGTTGGTGAAAATCCATTTTTGTTGTGGGATTTTAAGCAGTGCCTGGCGTAAGGCTGGGTCTTCTTTAATCACGCCCGAAAGGTCAACATCATGAACATAGCCGAGGTAATCATTCACATCGGCACCATACTCGACATGCAGCCCTCTCATCGTGGTTCCATGGACTTCAAACAGCCTTTCGCGCTCTTCATGGATTTTTTCCTTCGGGATACTGACATACTTCTCCATGAACTCGAAAATGCGGTTGCCAAGGATATCCCAGGCACCTGTGTCGGGTGGATAGATCGTGTCATCCAGGTCGATCAAGAGTAATTGCAGTCTATTCATCGCGACTCAACCATCGGTTCATGTTTTTGGGAGGAATGAAATTGTCCATCATCTCCAGCAATTCAAGCGGATCACCCGACTCGACAAAAAGACCACGATGTTCGGGGTAGATATAATTGCACGAGATTGCCTGATCGATCATCGAAAAAAGCGGATCGTAATAACCGCCAATGTTCAGGAAGCCAATCGGTTTTTTATGTTGTCCGAGTTGCGCCCAGGTGAGCGCTTCGAGCACTTCATAAAATGTACCAAAACCACCTGGCAGGGCGATAAAACCGTCCCCCAGTTCGCTCATGCGGGCTTGCCTGACCTGGATGTTGGATACCTTTTCAATGCGGGTCAACTCGGAAAAAACCAGGTGAGGAAGGTCAAGTTCATCATTGATCACCCCAACTACTCGTCCATTGTTTTCCAGCGAACCGCGTGCAACCGCGCCCATCAATCCGGTTTTGCCAGCCCCATAGATCAAGGTGCGATCCTGGCAAGCTAAAATTTTTCCCAGAGTATAAGCAGCCTGGACATGTTCCTCAGGCAGATTATCGGCCGAGCCAGCGTAAATTGTGATTGTTTGTAAGTGTTTTGTCATAAGTTTATTCCAAACGATTATACTCTTGCTTTCGAGGCAAGACTGGTCTGTCACAAGCTTTATTGTTGAAAAAAATCGATTATTTTGACTTCTTCAGGAAACCGAAGATCACTACAAGGGCAATTCCGATCACGCTGGTGGCAATAAGAGTCAACCCGATGCGCTGGCTGTCCCCAAACAACACCTGGGTGACCGAAGGGGGTGGGGTAGCAGTCGCGGTAGGCAACGGTGTTTTGCTGGGGATCGGTGTGCGTGTCGGTTGCATGATAGTGGGTTGCGGTGTGAAAGGAGCGATGGTAGCGCTTGGTTCGGGAGTAGCGGTGGCGACCTCTCCACGCTTGATCAGCAAATAAGTGCCGATGTAAATTTCTGTTGCGTCCGGGCTATTACCATTGAGAGTCATGATTTCACTGGGTGTCATCCCGTAGGCTGCGGCGATAGCTTCCAGCGTGTCTCCATCCGCGACGTAATGATAGATCGCTCCATCCGCCTGGGGTGTCGAGACGATAACACTAGTCTGTTTAGCACTGACCTGCGTGAGCGGGATCAGACAGATCAGGATTAGGATCAATATGGCACCCAATTTTTTCATGGCATCTATTATAGCCTTTTCTCTGGATTCGTTATTTCATGGGCGTTTGATCTTTTATGGGGGAGAGATTGTTGTACTTTCATGCTCTCCTGACCGTTCAACGAGTTTGGACTTAGGCATCCAACTCATTCTGCCACAGGGAGCGTTTTATCTCCAACAAGTGCGGCTCTTTTTGCATGTCTCGATCGTGAGACCTTCGCCAACAAAGCTTCGCTTGAATAAAACCTGGTTACAATAAAGCAAACCACCTCTGGAGCGAACGATGTCGTGCACGGATGAATACATTCTATATGTCCTGGAACAATTACGCCCAGCTGGCAATGTCAGTGTTCGAAAGATGTTTGGCGAATTTGGGTTTTATATGGACGGCAAAGTCATGGGTCTGATCTGTGACAACCAGGTTTTCCTCAAGAAGACTGAAGCAGGTGCCCAACTCCTCGGTGAGGATGCCATGGAAGGTTACGCTTATCCAGGCGCAAAACTTTCTTATGTTTTTGAAAATCTGGATGACCAGGATTTTGTAGTCCAGGTGTTGAGAGCAACCTGGGAGGAGCTCCCCTTTCAAAAGCCCAAGAATCCTAAAAAGTAACCACAGGAGCTGATATGTCTGATAGTTTACGGGAAACAATCCTACTGATCGTTCAAATCGCCAGCCTGGTTGCCCTGATCGTTTATGTGGTCAAGACCGCCGATATGGCAAGGGAAACCAAGAAATCAGCAGATGCTACTGAAAAAAGCATTGAAGAGATGGTTGAGGACCGCAATTTGGAGTTTGCGCCTTATGTCGTAGTCTATTTTGACGCCCAGACAGATTCTCCTATCTTTGATCTTGTCATCAAAAATACGGGTAAAACCATTGCCAATCAAGTGTATGTAACCTTTGACCCCCCCCTTCAAACCTCGCTGAAGAATTATGACCTGAAGGATTTGGCACTACTTCACCAGCCGATTCCAGCTCTTCCACCGGGGTTTGAGCTCAGGACTTCCCTTGATCGCCTGGAGACCCGGCTCGAGTCTGAAACTCTCCCGAAACTATACAAGGTGACTGTCACCTATACAGGTGGGCTGAGCAAGGTTGTTCGAAAACTGGAATATATTCTTGACATAAACATGTTCCATGGCATTTTGGAGACTCACAAGAGCAGTTTGACCGATCTCACCCATGTCATCGAGGAAATCCCCCATCAATTGGAGACTATTCCAGCCAGCTTGGAGCAAATATCAGCTCAGGTAGAGAAACTCGTTCAAACGTCTGAAAAACTTGATACGATCAAGGAGTCAATCGCGAGCCTGGATGCTACTGTGAAATCCAAAAACTCGAAAATTTGGTAATAATTTTTAGCAGAGACTCGCACCGGGACCGGGAAAGGCTTTAAGAATTTTCTGCAGTCCTGGGAATTCAGACAGGCGCAATTCAATTTCATCAGCATACTCATTGAGAACGAGAACATGCACGTTTGGACCGGCATCCACCGTGGAGCAGGCTGGGATGCCCGCTTTGCGCCACTTGATCACATTCCAGAGGATCGTTTCTGTCTCTGGCAGCCAATAAACCAGGGGCGGATTACTGGTGCGCATCACTGCGTGCATCAGGTTTGAATCTTCCTCTACCACCTCGGCGAATTGTTCAAAATCTCTTTCTAAAATCGCTTTTCGGCAAATAGCCACCCGGTCCTGGACGTGTGCCAGACGGAGAGCCTGGAGAGGTGAAGTGTCCGCAATGGCATGACCGCTGGTTGAGCCAACTGACTTATGTGTGCTGTCGAGTACACAGATCAAATCCACCAGGTTCCAATGTTCGGCAGGTGCGATGGAGAAGGCAAAAGAGTCTTCGTCACCTGTTCCAGCCTGCCATTCAACGAAACCAGTGGGAATGGAGCGGCTGGCGGAGCCTGAACCGCGCCGTGCAATCCGCGAAAGTTCCTTCTCGTTAAGTTCCAATCCGATCGCATGACTGGCTGCCACTGCCAGGGCGGCAAAGGCGGAAGCAGATGAAGCAATTCCAGCACCGGCAGGGAAACTATTTTGGCTCTCTACATGCGCGTAGACATTTGTCTTTGCCAGGCTGCGGACGTGGTCAAGAAAGTGGCTGACCCGATCCAATGCTGGTCCGATAAGATTTTCACCAGAGAGAACGAATGTGTCCTGCTTAAGTTTAGGGTCAAACTGTACCGTCGTGCGAGTTTCAAGTCCGGAAAGATTCATAGAAAGTGAGCTGTTACAAGGGATACGCAGTTCCTGGTCACGATTGCCCCAGTATTTGATAAAGGCAATGTTAGGATGTGCGATGGCGCATACAGGCTGGAAATCTGGACTTTTCATGCTAACTTCGTTATGATTAAAACCTCAAAAGTATTACGTCGGTCAACGACCAGTCAACTAATCATAATACATATTTTCCTCGCTGAAGCCTGGGAAAACCGGGCCAATCAGCACAGGATTCATCCAAAATTGATCAAGGAGAAGCTATGACAGAAAACGATGGCACCAAACAAATTCATGAAAGCACTGCGATCTATAAGGATCAACAAATCACGACGATTTTTGATAAGAACGGTAACATCGTTCGGGTGCAAGCAAAAACACTTGGCGGTCCTGCTGTTACTGGGAGCAAACTGGCAGGAATGATTGACCATACCCTGTTGAAAGCTGATGCCACTGCTGCCCAAATTGATCAACTCTGTCGCGAAGCAATTGCTTACGGGTTTGGGGCAGTCTGTGTGAACAGTTATTGGGTCAAGCGCTGCAAAAAAGCGCTGCTTGGCAGTGACGTGAAGGTCGCCTCCGTGGTCGGTTTTCCTCTGGGTGCCATGTCTACCAAGGCCAAAAAAGAAGAAACCAAACGAGCAATTAAAGATGGTGCCGTTGAGATAGACACGGTGATCAACGTTGGCGAGTTGAAATCGGGTAACCTGGTCGCCGTTGCCCGGGACATACGAGAAGTTGTTTTGGAAGCACACAAGCGCCAGGCGATCGTCAAAGTGATCATTGAAACTTGTTTGTTGACCGAGGAAGAAAAAGTGACTGCCTGCTTGATCGCAATGGAGGCTGAAGCTGATTTTGTGAAAACCTCGACTGGTTTTTCGACAGGCGGTGCAACAGTGGAAGATGTAACCTTAATGCGCAGCATTGTTGGTGATAAATTGGGAGTCAAAGCTTCAGGTGGTATCCGTACTTATGCTGATGCCATAAGCGTGGTTGAGGCGGGAGCAAACCGGATTGGCGCTAGCGCTGGAATCAAGATCGTGGAAGAAGAATTGCAGCAAGGAAGTTAGCGGTTTTCTGCCTCTGTAAACCATTTTAAACTTTTTGGTTTACAGAAGATTGATGGTAAAAGAAAGGGCGAGACGGTTTTTCTGTCTCGCCCTTTGAAATCACTGTCATCACAGGCGAAGCAAAGCGATCTCCATTTATCCCATCTGGGCTACAAACTGGCTGTTGTACAACTCAGCGTAGAAGCCGTTAGCTTCGAGCAGGCTTTCGTGGGTTCCCTGCTCCACAATGTCGCCATCCTTCAGCACCAAAATCCGGTCAGCGTTCTTGATAGTCGATAAGCGGTGGGCAATCACGAACGAGGTTCTGCCTTTCATCAACTTGTCCATAGCCTTTTGAATCAAGACCTCCGTGCGGGTGTCGACCGAGCTGGTGGCCTCATCCAAAATTAAAATCGGTGGATCTGCCAAAACTGCCCTGGCAATCGTGAGCAGCTGTTTCTGACCGGCTGAGACGTTGGTGGCGTCTTCATTGAGCACCATTTCGTAGCCGCCGGGCAGCGTGCGTGTGAAATGATCGGCGTAAGCCAAATCTGCGGCATGTTCCACCTCTTCATCGGTCGCGTCCTGGCGGCCATAACGGATATTTTCTCGAATCGTGCCGTTGAATAACCAGGTGTCCTGCAGTACCATGGCAAACTTACTGCGCAAGTCCGCGCGGGTGAAATCCTGGATGTTCACGCCATCGACCAGGATCTCTCCACCATCGATATTGTAGAAACGCATCAGCAATTTCACGAGGGTGGTCTTGCCAGCGCCTGTCGGTCCAACAATAGCGATCTGGTAACCAGGTTCCACTTTGACTGAGAAATCTTTGATCACCGGATTGCCGGGGTTGTAACCAAAACGAACATGCTTGAATTCCACAGCACCTTCCACATGGTCCAGGTAAACCGGATTTTCAGTATCAGCAGACTCTTCACGTTCGTGCAAAAATTCGAAGACGCGTTCTGAAGCTGCAGCGGTTTGCTGAAGGATGTTGGTGATGTTGGCAATTTGCAGCAAAGGATCCTGGAAAGAACGCAGATATTGAATGAAGGCTTGAATATCGCCGACATTCAGCTTGCCCTGGATCACCAGCGAGCCGCCAAGCATGGCGACCGCGATGTAACCCAGGTTGCTCAACAGGCGCATACTGGGCATGATCACTGCCGTCAGGAACTGGGAACGCCAGGCGCTGTCATAGAGGGTGTCGTTCAATTCTTCGAAGCGGGCGATGCTGGCTTTTTCTCCATTGAAGGCTTTAAGGACAATGTGCCCGCCATACATTTCTTCCACATGTCCATTGATATGACCCAGGTATTCCTGCTGGCTGCGGTAATAGCCTTGCGATTTGCCAACGACAAACCGAATCAGGATCATGGCAAGAGGTACCATGGCAAGCCCAATGATGGTCATCGAAACATTGATACTCAGCATCATGATCAAGACACCGACCACACGGGTTACCGAAGTGATGATCTGCGAAAGACTTTGATTGAGGGTCTGGTTGATCGTGTCTACATCATTTGTGACCCGCGATAGAACCTCGCCATGGGTCACTTGGTCAAAATAACTGAGGGGGAGCCGGTTCAGTTTTTCTGAAATCTCTTTACGCAGCTGATAGGTGATTTTGGCCGAAATGGTGGTCAGCACATAGCCCTGGATCACTCCTAGCGCGGTTGAGATCACATATAAGGTTAATACCTGCACCAGGATTTGGTTCAAACGTGCAAAATCGATACCCACCGGATCATTCTGGATCATCCGTTGGACACCGAGATAAAGTTCAGTGGTTGCCCGCCCTAGCGTTTTGGGGCCGAAAATTGAAAATACCGTCGAGCCTGCTGCCAGGAGCAAAGTGAACAGGATCAGCCACCTGTATTTATCGAGGTAGCGGATCAGGCTCACCATGCTGCCCTTGAAATCTTTGGCTTTTTCTCCAGGTATCAAGGCGCCAGGACCACCAGGTCGGTGCCCCGTCTGTGGCTGAGGCCGGGCTTTTCCGGGGTTTTTTGCGTTTTTGTCGTTTTGTGGTTGGTTTTGGTCTATCATGCTAACTCCGCCTCGCTAAGCTGAGAATTGGCAATTTCACGGTAGGTCTTACAGGTTTCCATGAGCTCACTATGTTTGCCTTTTCCTACTACGCGTCCGTTATCTAAAACTAATATTTGATCCGAAAGTTTGGCTGTCGCTACCCGTTGTGTCACAACGAGTACCGTGCTGTCAGTAAAATTCTTTCTCAATTCATTCCTCAAAGTCGCATCTGTCTTATAGTCCAGCGCAGAAAATGTGTCGTCAAAAATGAATACAGGCGGCTTCTTTATCAATGCCCGTGCAATGGAGATCCTTTGTTTCTGACCTCCTGAAACGTTGGTGCCGCCCTGGGAAATTTCCATATTTAATCCATTTTCATCCTTGCAGACGAAATCCTCAGCCTGGGCGATTTGGATCGCTTCCATCATATCTTCTTCGCTGGCGCCAGGTTTCCCAACGTCCAGGTTACTGGCAACGGTACCGCTGAACAAGAGACCTTTTTGTGGAGCGTAACCGATTTGATCGCGTAATTCATGTTGAGATAAATCACGAATATCCACTCCATCCAACGTGATCGCACCTTTCGTCACATCAAAAAATCGAGGAAGAAGATTGATCAACGTTGATTTGCCAGAACCGGTTGAACCAATGATGGCAGTCACCTCTCCTGGCTCTGCCCTGAAACTGACGTCATGCAACACATCTTCTTCGGCATCGGGATAGCGGAAATCGACATCGTGGAATTCCACCACGCCTTTAACAGGCTCATCAAGTGCTTTGGGTTCCTGCGGATCTTTGATCGCCACGGGTGTTTCCAGAACATCTGCGATACGGTCGCCCGAAACTGCAGCACGGGGGATAAAGATAAAGAGCATGGAAAGCTGCATGAACGAGAAGAAGATCTGCATCGAATATTGCATAAATGCGATCAAGCTCCCGACCTGCAAGGCACTCTGAGCCACAAAACGTGCTCCAACGGCGATGATTAGCACCTGCCCGCCCAGCATGACCATATTCATGAGAGGGAAGACAAAAGACATCGCTCTGCCGATGAAGACCTGGTTATCTGTGACATCCAGATTGGCTTTGTCGAAGCGTTGTTCTTCGTAACCTTGTTTGTTGAATGCTCTGACAACCAAAATGCCAGACAAATTTTCGCGCATAACCAGGTTGAGACGGTCGATCAGCTTCTGGATGATCGTAAACTTGGGAGCTACGATCGCAAAAAGCGTGACGATCACGGTTATCAACAAACCGACGATCAAGGCAATGGTCCACCACATACCTGGACTTTTGTCGAGCGCGCGGACGATACCCAGGGCGCCGATCATGGGAGCCTGGAAGGCCATGCGCATCAGCATGAATACCACCATTTGAACCTGGGTGACGTCATTGGTCGTTCTGGTAATAAGGGACGCTGTTGAGAATTTTTCAAATTCAGAAGTGGTGAAACCTTCAACTTTTGTAAATATCGCTGAGCGAACATCCCTGGCGACACTTGCAGCAGTTCTTGAAGCAAGAAAACTGACGATCAATGAAGATATTAGACCAATGACCGCCACAAGGATCATGCGAAAACCGGTATTGAGGATGTACTGGTTTTGGGTTTTTTGCGTATCAATTCCTAAGCGGATATATTCTGAAGTGACAGAAGAGATTGTCAACTGATGCAAAATCGAACCTTCAAGTGTTGAAAGATGATCATTGACAGTTTTCTCCAGCTTTGCTCGTTTTTCTGCCGGCATCGCGTTTAAGACTTGCTCCAGGCTGACACCTTGGGGGATGTTCATGATCTCTGCCGGAAAGTTATTCCCCAAAAGCTGTTTGGCCTGTGTCGGATCACTTTGGAGCAGTTTGAACGCCTGGATGAAGACTAGCGGTTTTGAAATCAGGTCTTCCAGGGCTTGTTTTGCGGGATCATTAAGCGTCTTGAGTACATAAACAGGGTCGTCCTGAAGCACCGGGATCTGACCGATCAAGGCACTTGCCTGTGCCGACCCAGGTTCAACCAGGTCATAATTAGCCAAAACAGCCTGGTGGTCCTGCTCGTTTTGCAGCAGCTGCAGCGATTGCATCGTCTCCACGCTCAGGGCATCGGGGGCGCCGCTTTCAATACCGCGCTGTTGGATGCCGATATCAATGATTTGTGATAACAGGTCGGGCAATGAAAGGTCCGATGCAGCTACCACGACAACCATAATGATTGTCAGGAGGATATTTTTCCAATAAGGTTGGATGTATCTTCTAAGTCTAAGCATAAATTAATTTTCACCTCGTAGGGAAGCTTGATTTTCAATAGTTCGTAATAAGGACTGTCTCTCAAGAATGATCTGAACCGCTTCCTCGATCACAGATGTTTCTTCAGGTTGAATGGACTCAGCTAAGGCCTTGATCCATTGGTGATGCGCGATTTTTGCCTGGGAAACCAATTGTTTGCCATCTTCGGTCAAACCGAGCAGTTTTCCGCGCCTGTCACGAGGGTTATCAATTCGCTTGACGAAACCATGATGGACCAGTTTATCGACCAGTTGTGAGACCGCTGGGTTGGAGATGCCCAAATAGGTTGCCAGGGCATTGATCGAAACATTGTCGTTACGGTGCAAATAAAAAAGGCTGAGCATCTGGCTTTGCGAGATGCCGGACTCCTGGATGAAATGAAAGCGCTCGATCATAAAATTTCGCGCGATCAGATCTGCAATGTCATAAAGTGATTGAAGTAATTTATCGTCCATTTAATCCTGCTTAATAGTTAAGTGCGCTTAAATTTACGACTAAATCAATCGGAAGTCAAGCTAAAATACAAGATTGAAGTAAGCACTTTGTCATCTTCGTGGAGGGAACTTCCCCGTGGAAAGGGAAGAAAAAGTTGACATTCGGCTGCGACTGAGCTTTGGTCCGACCATAATCGGACTGTTTTAAGCAAAAGTAAGGGCGAGTCCCAGACCCGCCCTGTTTATGAGATGTTAGGATTAAATAAACAGATAAAAAAACTTAAATCAGATTACGACTATCGCTTTGCCTTCACTTGAGGAGGTTTTCGAGTAAATCTACTCCCCAAAATTATCCAGGAATAATTGCTTCAATTCACCCAGGAGGGCAGTTTTATCTGGACCAGTGGCTTGCAGGAGCAGTTCATCACCCTGCTTGGCACCCAACAGCATGACCGAGATCATGCCCTTCACCAAAACAGGCTCAGCTCCGGTGGTCCGGTTGGTGACGGTCAAGGTGGCATCATACTTTTTTACAGTTTGAATAAAAACCGAGGCTGGACGGGCGTGCAAACCGGTCGGGTTAGTAACAGTCAGCACTACCTCAGCTGTATCCTCAGCTTCTTTTACCAAAACAGGTTCTGATTCAGTGACAGGTTTGGTCTCAGCTTCGCCAACGATCTGCTGTTGTTTGGCAGCCAGAGCATTCATTGCCTCGTCATACACGTCCTGGATCGGGCTGCCCATATTTGCCTGGACGCCGGCAGCGATTGCACCTTCCACAAACGGAGCCGGGCACATTCGGACCTTGGCAGTTACTTCTTCATCCAGCATCTGCAGAGCCATTTCCGTACTTAAAACCGCGCTGCCCAGATCCATGAGCACCAGCACATCACCACTTTCAGTGAGTTCACTCAGGGCTTCCATGATTTCGACAGCATTTGTTCCAATTTCTTCGTGTTCATCGCCCAAACCGGCAGCTACTTTGATTTTCAAATCAGTTGATGACGCCATCTGCCGGACGAGTTCAGCAGTTCCCTGGGCGAGTTTGTAACTGTGTGAGACAAGTAGGATGCTGACCATAAAATTTCCCTCTATTTTTTATCATCAATGGTGGTATTTGGTTTACCGTGCAAGAAACCTTGGATCCAGGACATTCCGAAGAAAACGATCCAGACCATCGCGCCAAAAATGACTCCCCATAAGATTGCCTGGCCCCAATCTCCACTTCCCATGACAATCTGCGCAGCGGTTAAAATCGCGAAGGCAACACTTACGACAGAAATGACAATAAAACCCGTTTTTTTCTTGATCCAGGGTTTGCGAAGCTCATCCAGATTCAGGGCATCTGTTTTCTTGGTAGTAGCAGTTTTGTTTTTACTACTCATCATTTATCTCCAATCCGGTAAAAAAAATTAGGGGCGAAGCACAAAGCCTCGTCCCTAATTCTAAACGAACATATAAAATTAATCTTCAACCCAATCGAAGGAGCGGGTGACCGCTTTCTTCCAACCCTTGTAGAGTTTTTCACGGGTCTCAGGATCCATCTTGGGATCCCATTCTTTGTCCTTGCCCCAATTGGCGCGCAGGTCTTCGACCTTAGCCCAGAAGCCAACAGCCAGACCGGCTGCGTAAGCAGCACCGAGGGCGGTGGTTTCTGCGACAGTCGGGCGAATCACGGGAACGCCGAGGATGTCGGACTGGAATTGCATCAAGGTCTCGTTGTAGACCATACCGCCGTCAACCTTCAGGGCGGTCAGCGGAACACCAGAATCTTTGTTCATGGCTTCGAGGACTTCAGCAGTCTGATAAGCGGTTGCTTCCAGAACGGCGCGAGCCAGGTGACCACCATTGATATAGCGGGTCAGACCGACGATAACGCCGCGGGCATCGCTCTTCCAGTAAGGAGCGAAGAGACCAGAGAAGGCAGGCACGAAGTAGATACCACCGGAATCTTCGACGGTGTTGGCGAGCATTTCGATGTCAGATGATTTCTGGATCATCTTGAGGTTGTCACGCAGCCACTGTACAAGTGCACCAGTGATGGCGATTGAGCCTTCCAATGCGTAAACAGCGGGTTCGTTGCCAATTTTGTAGCCGAGTGTGGTCAGCAGACCATTCTTGGACTGAACGGGTTTGGTTCCGGTGTTCATGAGCATGAAGCAGCCGGTGCCATAGGTGTTCTTGGCTTCGCCGGGGCTATAGCAGGTCTGACCAAAGAGGGCGGCTTGCTGATCGCCCAGGTCACCAGCGACAGGAATACCATCCAGGGCGCTGCCCTTGACATAGCCATAAACCTGGCTCGAAGCTTTGATATCAGGGAGCATCGCGCGGGGGACGCCCAGAACTTTCAGCATGTCGGGATCCCAATCGAGGGTGTCGAGATTCATCATGAAAGTACGGGAAGCGTTGGTCACATCGGTCACATGAACACCACCCTGAGGGCCACCGGTCATATTCCAGATTACCCAGGTGTCGATGTTACCGAAGAGGATCTCACCCTTTTCTGCTTTTTCTTTGAGTGAAGGATCATTGTCGAGAATCCATTTCACTTTCATACCAGAGAAGTAGGTTGCCAGAGGCAGACCAACTTTGGTGCGGAAGCGATCCTGACCGCCATCTTTTGCAAGCTCGTTGCAGATTTTGTCGGTACGAGTATCCTGCCAGACAATCGCGTTGTAAACGGGTTTGCCAGTAGCTTTTTCCCAGACAACGGTGGTTTCGCGTTGATTGGTCACACCGACGGCAGCAATATCTTTTACATCAATCTTGAGTTTGTTGAGCGCTCCTGCGACAACATCCTTGGTTGCCTGGATGATCTCGAGAGGATCGTGCTCGACCCACCCTGGTTTCGGGTAGATCTGTTCGTGTTCTTTTTGATCGTAACCAACCACTTTCCCTGCATGGTCAAAAACCATGAAACGGGTGCTAGTGGTTCCTTGATCGATAGCGCCTACATATTTTGCCATTATTTTTTCTCCTTTATTAAATTAATGTTTCAGACATTAACTGTCTGCCAAGGTCTCTGCGGCTGATTTTAAGAGGAAGTAAGTTGAAGTCGCTCCAGGATCCTGATGCCCGGCGCTGCGCTCACCCAGGTAGCTTGCACGACCTTTGCGTGCAACCAGGGGAATTGTTGCCAACATGCCTTCATGGGCAGCGTCAGCAGATTTTTGCAGGGCTTCTCCAGTAGATGAACCGTTCCCCATGGCTTTTTTCAGCGCATCGATTGCGGGATAAAGTGCATCCAACATGGTTTTGTCGTTAGGCTGGGCTTTGCCCAGGGCGGCGATCCCGGCGGTGCCTGCTTCAAGAGCTTTAGCCCAGTCGCTTAACTCCATTTCTGTTTTTGGACCGATAGAAGTACCGATTTTAATAAACAGTGTGGAATACAATGGACCAGCAGCTCCACCTACCTTGGACAAAAGGGTCATTCCAACAGTCTTTAAAATCGTTGCAATATCCTTGTCATCGACAGATGGCAATTTTTCCATGACAGCCTTAAATCCGCGTCTCATATTGGCACCATGGTCAGCATCGCCGATTTCGCGATCGAGGTCAGTTAACATTTCGAAATTTTCATCGATCACCTGGGCGTAATCCTTGACCCAATTCAATACATCATCTTTTGTAATAGCCACATTTTCCTCTTTAAGACACTACTGGAGTTGAAAAACTCCAGTAGTGTACTTGGATATACTATATTCCCCAGCGCATTCCGGCGGTCTTGACCGGCGCATCCCAGAGTTTCTTCAGATCCTCGTCCATCTTCAAAAGGGTGATGGACGTTCCAGCCATTTCAAGACTGGTGATGTACGATCCTATCAGATGGCGAACAATCTTGATTCCCCTGGCTTCGAGCAATTGCACTGCTTTTCTGTAAACAATGTAAAGCTCGATCAGGGGAGTGCCACCCATACCATTGACGAACAGCAGAACTTCATCGCCTTCCTTGAAGGGGAGATCTTCCACCACAGGAGTAACTAACATTTCTGTAATTTTATCTGCGGGTTCGAGTTTCATGCGATGACGACCAGGTTCGCCATGGATACCGATACCGATTTCCATTTCATCTTCTGGCAGGTCAAACGAGGGTTTTCCAACATGAGGAACGGTGCAAGAAGTAAGCGCCATACCCATGCTGCGACCCTGATTGTTGATCTTGCGCGCCAAATCTGCACATTCCTTCAAAGAACGTCGTTCTTCGGCGGCAGCGCCAACGATTTTTTCCATCAGTACTGTCAGACCAACACCACGTCGTCCAGCAGTCCAGGTGCTGTCTTGGACAGCCACATCATCATCAACGAGCACTGATTCGACTTCAATACCTTCGTCACGCGCCATATCGGCAGCCATTTCGAAGTTCATTACATCGCCTGTGTAGTTCTTGACGATATGGAGCACACCTGCACCACCGTTAACAGCCTTGGTGGCTTCAAGCATCTGGTCTGGAGTCGGGCTTGTGAAGACCGCGCCTGGGCAGGCTGCGTCTAACATTCCCAAGCCGACAAAACCACCGTGCATGGGTTCATGACCGCTGCCTCCACCGGAGACCAGCGCAACTTTGCCTTGAACGGGCGCATCGGCACGAACGATGTAATCGGGGTCGTAGTAAACCTTTACGAGGTCGGGGTGCGCCAGTTCAATTCCCTGGAGTTCTTCTTTCACAACATCTTCAGGATTATTGATCAATTTTTTCATAAAATTATCTCCTTTTCAACTTGGTACGACCTTGCCTCAACCAAGCGGCGATGTGACCAGCGGTCATGTGGGGTCGTAATTTGAACTAGTCTCTCTTGGGCAGGTTCTTGGTCACGAGGACATCGTAGAGGAAGAAACCAATAGGACCAGCGATTGCAGGAACCAGTACAGGAACGATCAGCCAGTAAAGACCATCAAACAGGCCTTTGGTTCCAACCAGGGCGCCCAGGATACGGGGACCAAGGTCACGAGCGGGGTTGATGGAATAGCCAGAGGGACCACCCAGTGACAGACCAACAGCCAACACTGCGAAACCGACAATGAATGCGCCCAAGTTGTCCTTGAGACCGTTGTTCTTCAGATCGCCGCTGGCAGCAATACCCCAGATCAGGATAAAGGTGCCGAAAAGTTCAGCGATGGAGGCAGTGAGCATGCTGTAAGGTTTTCCAGCAACACCTGTGGCTGTTGCGCCCCAGAAGGTTTGTCCGAAGACTGAGCCTGGGCCGGTTGACCAAACATTGGGCATTCCAGCAGCCACGAGGCCATCGCGGTAGATGAGATATACTGCGGCAGCACCGAGGAAAGCACCGATCATCTGAGCAACGATGAAGGGCAGGACTTTCTTCCAGGGGAAGCCACGGCGGACAGCCAAACCGAGGGTAACAGCTGGGTTAAGGTGAGCACCAGAGATACCAGCGGATACGTAGACAGCGATAATGACTGCGAACGCCCAGCCAATGGTAATGGTATTCCAGTTATAAGCACCACCGGCAACACGAGGTGCCAGACCAACGTTGGCGACAACACCATCACCGAGCAGAATCAGGATGAAGGTGCCAAATACTTCGCCGATAAATTCTTTCATTGTGCGATTTTCCATGAATTTCTCCTTTTATTTTGTTTGAATAAGAATAATGTTAACTAAATCAAATGGAAATATTATTGGCAAATTTCGATACGCACCTCCCTCCCAGATGGCTTTTTTTTACAGAAATCTTTACTGGTATTCTTTTGGAGACGGTGAAACAATGCAATGATACTTGGGATTTTATGTATAAAACCCGTAAATTCGAGATTGTAAAGTCGCAGTACACTGATGGCTTACTCAATTTTAGTATCCTTGCACTCCCTAGAGACCTAAAAGATTTGCCAACTGAATATCGCCAAAAAGATAGTATTGACGATAGATATTAATCATAACTATAACACAATAATGGATAAATTTATAGACTTCTCGCGAAATTCGTAAGATTCGTATATTCAATTGGATCGAAAAGACTATTTTTTTGTCCAGGTAGTATAATGTCCTAGAAAAGTCATGGCTAAATTAAATGATGGTTGTCATATTTTGGGTAAATCGAACCCGACACCACAAAAAAACGGGGACTATTTACTTTTCAACCATAATCTGATTTCAGAAATTAATACCCCAAGGGTATAGTATTTTTATGGTCATATCAAACAAGTTGATGGAGGCAAGTGTGCAAGGAAAATACGATTACATCGTTATAGGTGGAGGAGTAGTCGGTGCTATGATTGCCCGGTGGCTTTCCCGCTATGAAGGCAGACTATTGCTGATTGAAAAAGAAGCGGATATCGGCATGGGTTGCTCTTCAGCGAATACGGCTATCGTCCACGCTGGTTACGACCCCGTCCCAGGTTCTCTGAAAGCCTTGATGAATGTCAGGGCAAATCCCATGTGGGACGAATTAGCGGCTGAACTCAATTTCCCCTTTGAACGTCGGGGTGATTATGTGGTCGCGGTGGGAGAAGAAGAGCTTCCTCTTGTGGAAGATCTGATGCAAAAAGGCATCAAAAATGGCGTTCCCGGAATGATCATGCTGAATGGTCCGGAAATGCGCTCCCGCGAACGTGATATCAACCCTGATGTCAGTGGTGCACTTTGGGCAACAACCGGTGGAATCTGCGATCCTTTCCAGGTTACAGTGGCAGCTGCTGAAAACGCCGTGATCAATGGTGCGACCGTCCTTATGAACACCGAATTCCAGGACTTCATCTGGGATGGTAACCGTGTAATCGGTGTTAAAACTAACCGCGGAGATTTCTTCGCTCGCTGGGTGATCAACTCCGCCGGTATTTATTCAGACGCGGTCATGCACAAAGCCGGAGTTCGTCCAGAATTCTATATTAAGCCCCGCAAAGGTGAGTATTTCGTCTTTGACAAGGCTGATGTCCATATTCACAATGTACTTTTCCCCGTGCCATCCAGCCGTGGAAAGGGTATCCTGGTAACCGGCACACTGCATGAGAACACCATCGTTGGTCCTAATGCCAACATCATTGATGATAAAGAAGACACCTCCTTAACAAAGGAAGGTATGGATGAGCTGCTCGAAGGTGCGAAAAAACTGATCCCATCCCTTAACCTGCGCTATTCCATTGCGAACTTTGTGGGATTGCGACCAATGGGTAATGGGCCTTCAACCACACCTGGCCTCAATTACAACAATGACTACGTAATCGAAATCCCCAATAATGTTCAGGGTTTTGTTAACCTGGGCGGTATCGAATCGCCTGGTCTCACCTCATCACCAGCTATTGCTGAGATGGTTGTAGACCTGATGAAAGATGCCGGTGAGGAATTCGTTGACAAGAAGGACTGGAATCCAATTCGGCCTGCTCGTCCCCATATCGCCCACATGACTCACCAGGAGCGCAAACTCCTCTGTGATGTCAACCCGGATTATGCCCGTATTATTTGCCGTTGTGAGAACGTGAGCGAAGGTGAGATCATCGCAGAAGTGCATGCCCCGATCCCAGCTCATACCTACGACGCGATCAAACGCCGCACATGGTTGGGCACTGGTCGCTGCCAGGGAGGTTTTGACAGACCTCGTGTGGTTGCTATCCTGGCTCGGGAATTGGGTGTGACTCCCTTTGAGATCACCAAACGTGGAGAAGGTTCGGAATACCTCTTTAGGACTACCAAAGATACGGAGGTCGCTGATGTCAATTAAGAAGATGTATGACGTTGTTGTAATTGGTTCTGGTCCGGGCGGACTAGCAGCTGCCATCGATGCAAAAAAAGCAGGCGCTGAGGACGTTTTGGTTGTCGAACGTGATGTCGAAGTAGGCGGTATCCTGCTGCAGTGTATTCATAATGGCTTTGGGCTGCAGACCTTCAAAGAGGATTTGCCCGGTCCGGAATACGCCCAGCGCTTTATTAATGAAGCCAAATCTTTAGGGATCACCTTCCTGCTGGATACAATGGTCATGGATGTGACCCCCACCCGCAAGCTCTATCTATCGAGCCGCAACTTCGGTTATATGGAAGTGGATGCACGGGCAATTGTTTTGGCAATGGGTTGCCGTGAACGTACCCGTCCCCAGGTTCGCATCCCTGGTTATCGCCCCAATGGTGTTTTTACAGCCGGCACTGCCCAACGCTGGGTGAACGTGGAAGGCTATATGCCTGGTAACAAATTCGTCATTCTTGGCTCAGGCGATATTGGCATGATCATGGCTCGCCGCCTGACATTTGAAGGCGCGCATGTGGAACGGGTGCTGGAAATCCAGTCTTACCTTTCAGGGTTGAGCCGTAACTATGTCCAATGTTTGGATGACTGGGGAATTCCGCTGCAGTTGAATTACACGGTTAAGAAAATCATCGGTAAAAACCGTGTCGAAGCGATCGAATCGGTGGCAGTTGATAGCAAATGGAATTACATCCCTGGCACAGAAGAGATCATTCCCTGCGATACTTTGCTTCTCTCGGTTGGTTTGATTCCTGAGAACGAGTTGTCCAAGAAAGCCGGCGTCAAGCTGGACCCTGTAACCGGTGGTCCATTTGTGGACGAACACTTCCAGACCAATGTTCCGGGCATTTTCGCGGCAGGCAATGTTGTCCACGTCTATGACCTGGTCGATTATGTTTCGATGGCAGGTTCGGAAGCTGGCAAGAGTGCAGCAGAATTTGCCCTGGCTGAGAAAGCCCGCGAAGCCCGCTACATTCCGCTGGTTCCTGGCAAAAACGTACGCTATATTGTCCCTCATAAGCTGGATAAAAAAGCTTTGGAACAAGGCGATATCAGTTTGCAGATGCGCGTTACCAAACCAATCGAAGAAGATGTCTGGTTGGAAGTGCGCGGTGACGACAACAGTATTGTCAAGCGTTCAGAGCGTTATGTACGCCCGGGGGAGATGGTCACAATCGTGCTGAAGCCCAGAATGGCGGCTGAAGTCGAAAAAACCGGCAGGCTGATCGTCGATATTTATCCCAAATCGGAGGCATAAGATGGAAGAGAAGAATTATATCTGCACTGCTTGCCCAATGGGCTGTAAATTAATTGTCCGCATGGAAGGCGATGAAGTGGTAAAGATTCTGGGGAACCGCTGCAAAAAAGGCGAGACTTATGGTCGCCAGGAAGCGATAGCTCCCCAGCGTATGGTTGCCAGTACGGTGAAAATTGCCAATGGCATCCACCCATTGCTGCCAGTTTATACCAAGGGATCCATCCCCAAACGCAAGATCCGTGAGGTCCTGGATAAGATCCGTGCGGTTGAAGTGACTGCCCCGGTAAAAGCCGAAGACGTGATCATCGCCAACGTGATCGGAACTGGTGTGGACGTCATCGCCAGCCGTGACATGCCGGCAAAAAATTAGTTTAGTAGTGTTGAGAAATAAAACAGGCACTCATTTGAGTGCCTGTTTTTGTTATTCTACACGACAGCGAAGAATTTTTTCCTACTGATCATAAAGCTTTTTCACTTACTTTACGATGACCATCAAATCTATTTATTTCTTACTGATCTTTGCCGCCAAACGGTCGCCGAGCAGCTGCACGCCTTGTACCAGAACTAACAGTAAAATCACCGTCACAAACATCACTTCGGTTTCATACCTTTGATAGCCATAACGAATAGCCAGATCTCCCAGTCCACCCCCACCGACCGCACCCGCCATGGCGGAATAACCGACCAGGCTGATGAGGGTCAGAGCAATACCCAAAATCAGACCAGGGAGTGATTCAGGGACCAACACTTTGCTTACCGTCTGCCAAACACTGCTTCCCATGGACTGGGCAGCCTCGATCAATCCACGTGGCACTTCGCGCAAGGTGCTCTCCACCACCCTGGCAAAAAAGGGCACAGCGGCTATCGTGAGAGGAACGATCGTAGCAGTTGGACCGATGCTCGTGCCGACGAGTTTACGCGTGAAAGGAATCAGAACAACCAACAAGATGATGAATGGTAAGGAGCGGGCAAGATTAACAATAAAGCTTAAAATACGATTCAAAACAGGACGAGGTGTCAGTCCATTTTCGTCTGAGAGCGTAAGCAATACCCCCAAAGGGAGGCCAAGGATGACTGTAAAAAGGGTTGAAATCCCCACCATATATATTGTAGTAAGGCTTTCTTCCCATAATCGGGGTAACCATTCACCGAGATTCATTTCCTCACCTCCACGCGCAAGCCTTTATCCTCCAGGTAGGTTAAGGCCTCTTTGGTTTCTGGACCTTTGAATTCCACCTGGAGTTGCCCAACACGATATTTGCCGATTTGCTGAATGTTGCCGCCGAGAAAATTGACCTCTACTTCAAATTTTCGCATCATACTTGCGAGGATCGGTTCGTCTGCTGCCTTACCTAAAAAAGTGATGGCAGCCTGGGTGGCCAGTGGATCGAGCAGCTCTTCCTGGATGGGAGGGAAAAAGGCTTTGGACAAATGGCTGAGGGGGTCACCGATCAGCTCCAGGATTGAGCCGGATTCAACCAAGTAGCCATTTTCGAGGATGGCAACATGATCGCATACTTTTTTTACCACCTCCATTTGGTGGGTGATGAGCAAAATGGTTAATCCCAGTTTCCGGTTGAGGTCAGCCAAAAGTTCCAGGATCGAATCTGTGGTGGCGGGGTCCAGTGCGGAAGTGGCTTCATCGGAAAGCAGCACTTTAGGGTGGTTGGCAAGCGCACGGGCGATGCCGACGCGCTGTTTCTGCCCACCTGAGAGTTGGGCAGGGTAAGCATCCGCCTTATTCTCCAAACCGACCAGGTTGAGCAATTCTTTGACCCTGGCATCCCGCTCCGGTTTTGGAATGCCGGCAATCTCCAGAGGATAGGCGATGTTTTCAGAACTTGTTCGCTGGCCAAGCAGGTTGAATTGTTGAAAAATCATTCCGATCTTTTGGCGCGCCTTACGTAAAGAATCAGCATCGAGTGCAGTAATTTCCTCCCCGTCCACCCAAATTCGACCTTGGTCTGGTACTTCCAGGCGGTTCACGCAGCGAATCAACGTGCTTTTACCAGCACCGCTTTTTCCTACGACTCCGTAAATCTGACCTTTTCCGACCTCAAGAGAAACATCATGCAAGGCATGAACGGCAGATTTCTTATCGATAAAACTTTTAGAGACATTCTCAATTTTGATCATGATTAATCTCAGGGGTGGGCGGAAGAGCCCACCCCCTTGCTGTTCTTAATTGCCAAAAGCTGGTAAAACGGAACCAGCATATTTTTCTTCAATGAAAGCCTTGACCTCGGGTGAGTTCAGAAGTTTCACCAGCAGCTCTATTGCTTCATCATTCTCATGACCCTTTTTGACGGCAAGGATATTGACATAAGGGTTATTTTCACCAGATTCCAACGCCAGCGCATCTTTCGAAGGTACCAAGCCACCTTCCAGGGCATAGTTGCCGTTGATGACCGCCAGGGTGGCATCATCCAGAGCACGGACTAATTGCGCGGCTTCCAACTCGGTAATATCCAGGTTCTTGGGATTGGTCGCGATATCCGCAACTGTTGCAGTGAAGCCGGCGTTTTCTTTAAGTGTTATCAATCCGTTGGCGGCCAGCAGATTAAGTGCCCGCCCGCCATTGGTTGCATCGTTCGGGATGATCACTACAGCACCGTCAGGCACTTCATTAAGGTTACTGATAGTTTTTGAATAGATGCCTAAAGGTTCAATATGGACGCTGGCAACCGAGACCAGGTCGGTACCTCGTTCGGCATTAAAATCTTCCAGGTAAGGCAGATGCTGGAAAAAATTGGCATCCAACTGACCGTCGTTAAGGGCCAGGTTTGGCTGGATATAATCGGTGAATTCAACGATTTCTATTTCCAACCCAGCTGCTGCTGCCAGATTGTCGCGTACAAATGCCAATATTTCGGCGTGCGGAACCGGGGATGCACCAACCTTCACTTTGAGAGTTGTATTATCGGTGGGTTGCTGGGCAGGGGCACAGCCTGCAATAACCAGGATCAGTATCAGGCTGATACTGAGAATGGTAAAAAGTTTTCGTGATAAAAAGTTTCTCATTTCTTCTCCAAATTTGTTTGTTTGTAATTTGAAAAAAAAGCCACCGGTGATCCGGTGGCTATTGGACTTACCTATTTGTCACCGGACCTTCGTCAGAAGAAGAGCGGTGACCGCTTGTGTGTCAGGAGGTGGCTTGGCTCCCGGCGCACAAGACGTGCCACCGCCGGGGCATGACCATAAGTTGAATTGAGATAGCCTGATCTTTAAGCATGGGCAAGATGATACCTGTTTGGGGGAGCAATGTCAAGAAAAAGATAACTTATTTCTTTTTCAATAACCGATTAGCAATGAGAGTAACTAGCAAAGGCAGGATAATTGCTGCCACAATCGTTCCAACCAGGTATCTACTATCTATCACTCCGATGACCATCAAAACATTGAGGAAGATCAGACAGAGCAGGATCACAACCTGGTAAGCAAGCGTGGTCACATCCAACAGAGGTTTCCAGTCGTGTTTTTCAGGATCGCCCAGTGATTTCATCGCTATGGAATACGCCAGCCAGGTGAAAATTGCCCAGTTGACGAAAACGATCGCAACGATCATGAAGGCAGTTTTGGCTCCACTATCAAGGGTAGGGTGAAGGAGAGCTTGAATGGCCAGGGTCAGCCCGATGGCCAGGTTGATGAAAAATAAAAATTTCTTGTTGTTCATTTGGCTGCTTCTCCTTGCGATTCAAGATCGACAAATATGCGAGTATTTTACTTTAGGTCAAAAATAAAAAGAAAGGCAGCTTTTAGCTGCCTATCGATATCACTTTGTAAGAAGGAATTAGCTCATCGTCAAAGCCATGACGGCTTTTTGAGCATGGAGGCGATTTTCAGCTTCGTCATACACTACCGAGTTTGGTCCGTCGATGACTTCGTCGGTCACTTCAATATTGCGGTCGGCAGGGAGCGGGTGCATATAGATAGCATCTGATTTTGCCAGTTCCAGGCGACGCTGGTCCATGATCCAATCGGTATATGAATCCTGGAGTTTCTTTCCCTGCACAGGGTCAGCTGTGGTCATCAAGGGTCCCCAACTCTTGGCATAGATCACGTCTGCGTCCTTCATGCCTTCGTCCATGTCGTTTACGATTTCAAAGGAAGTCCCCCACCGTTTGGCTTCATCGGCAGCTTGCTGTTCGATTTCGGGCATTAGTGGGAACTCCTTGGGGTAGGCAAGAGTGACATCCATGCCGAAGCGTGGCATTTGGATGATCAGTGACTGAGGCACAGAAATCGGTTTGAGATAAGAAGCGGCATAAGCCCAGGAAACAACGATCTTCTTGCGCTTCAGGTCGCGGCCTTTCTTCTCCATGATAGTCATCAGGTCAGCCAGGCACTGGAAGGGGTGGTAGATGTCACATTGCATGTTCAAAACGGGTACGCGGCAATTGCGTGCGACTTCGTTGAGGTATGTGTTTCCGACTTTCCAGTCGCAGTGACGAATGGCGATGCCGTCAAAATAACGTCCGTAGATCTCGCCGATTTCCTTGGCAGTATCACCGTGGGAAATCTGCGTGGTCTTGCTTTCAATAAAAGCACCGTGACCACCCAGCTGTGCCATGCCGGCTTCAAAAGAACCGCGCGTACGCGTGCTGCTGAAGAAAAACAGCATAGCTAACACTTTGTCACGCAGGTAAGCGTGAGGCTCGTTGAGAGCGCGTTTGCGTTTAAGATCCCAGGCGACATCCAGAACAGTTTCGACTTCTTCTTTTGAGAAATCCAGATCACCGATCAGGTCACGACCATGTAAAAAGGTTTGCATTGTTACTCTCCTCGTAGATTCTTTTCTTGATTATACTCAGCACGTTCTACTTTGACCACCCGAAAATGATTGGCAAGAAGGAATCGATTATTGGCAGTAAATCAGTCTTGTAAACACCAAAACTATCATAGTGTTTCGAGGCGATCAATTCATTTTGCCTGGTGTTTATGTACAATCTCTCCAGTTCAGAGGTTGAGTCTATGGGATTACCATAAAAACTCCAATTCGAGCCGCCATTTGTCGAGTAGAACATGCCCGCGACTTCGTTTATTCTGCCGCTTGCATAAATGATTGAAGGAATTCGGGGATCAAAAGCTAGATCATGTATACGGTTATTAAAAAGGAGTAAAGCTGACCAGTTTTGCCCTCCGTCGACAGTCTTGTAAAGTTCGCCATATTCTGTGGTAACAAATAGCACACCAGGTTGCGCTGGGCTCGGGAAAACCCCATAAAGATTGGTTGTAGGAATCCCGTTGCTGATTATTTCCCAAGAATCTCCATTATCCACTGATTTTTGCAGACCTCGATTTGTGAGGTAGAGCGTATCGGGATCAAACGGGTCAAGCTTCAGAGAGTATTTCCCATACATTATTTCTCCTACCATAGTCCAGGTGGACCCTCCATCAAGGCTGCGTAATACAGACTGGTTGCCTTGAATCCCGAATATTCTTTCTGAGCTCCTGGGGTCAATGATCAATGAAGAAATTTGCCTATCACTATAAGGACCAATATTTACTTTACTCCAACTTGCTCCCTGGTTGGTGCTTCGATACAAGCCTTCATTATCTAGCCCAAGATAAATCAAATCGGGATTGTGCGGGTCAATCGCCAAGCCGGTCACCGCAAATTCTGGCAATCCGTTGTTGATCAGGGACCAGTGTTTACCGCCATCACTGGTTTTGTACAAACCGGACTTATTCCTGGCAAGATACATCCTTTCACCGTTGGTAGGGTCAGCCGCGAAAGCCCCGATTACACTGTTCGACAACCCGCAGGGTGTCCAGAGGGTTTCGTTACCATTCTTGTGAAAAACGCCATCAGAGGACAATCCAATAAAAACGGTCTTTTCGGGGTCTCCCAGCGGAAAAATCGATTTGGGATAAATTGCTGGCAGGTTCTGGGTGATTTTATTCCAGGTCTGGCCCCAATCTTCACTCTGATATACACCATTATAAGATTCCCCGTAATAGATGGTCGCGGAATCGTTAGGGTCCATCGCGAAAGTAGTAATCAGGACCCACTCTTCTGTCACCCTTGTCCACTCAACCCCGCCACTGCGGGTTAAGTACACTCCGTAATCGCCTGGAACCGCGTAGATCACATTCGAATCCTGTGGGCTGACGAGCAGTTTGGTGAATCTTTGGTTGGTCAGATTGCCGTAAATGGATGTCCAACTTTCCCCACCATCAATACTTTTATCAATGCCAGTACTTCCGCTAATGTAGATTACTGATGGAGTGGTTGGGTCGACAGTGACCGTTGAAATCGTGTAGGGGGTTGGATAGGGAGACAAAGCCCAGGTCTCACCAAAATCGGTGCTCAAATAAAGCCCACCGTCGGCAGCATAGAGCTTGCCGGGTGTGAAAGGATCTGCCGCTATCTGTCTAAAACCTGATCCGATGGAATACCAGGATAAGCCGGAATTGATGCTTTTATATGTTTCGTATGGGCTTGTAGAATAGAAAACCTTGGGATCTGTTGGATCGTTCAACAGAGAATCCAACCATTCGGTTCCATCCCCCACCTGGTAATAATCCCATGAAACTCCAAAGTCAGAGCTTGTTAAGAAGTAGCTGCCTCCCACCGCGTAAATCTTATTGGGATCGTTTGCATCCGCTTGGAAGTCGCTGATTGTTTGCCCAAGCGGACCAAGAGGTTCCCAGGGCTGCGGAGCCTGTGCCTGAGGCTGGACCGATGAAATGAGCGATAGTAGGGCAATTCCTGTATGTACAATGAGATTTTGCCAGATGAACAATAGTAACCTCACATAACAAATATTTTTATGGATCTGATTAATTGTGATTGTAACACGCCAGAATTACCGCAGCGAGATTTGCGTTGCTTGACGTTTAGGTTGAAAGAGCAGCTTCCCTGTCTCCCACACAAATCGTGAGGATTCAGCCAGACCCTAAAACATAATCGTGCCATTCAACTGTGTGAGAAGTTTCCTTTCTTGAAACCGAGTGCAACTTGTGACTATTCTGGAAAACAATGCAATTAAAAAGCCGGGTTCATCTGTTGAACCCGGCCTACAACTGCCAAAAAAATCTTACTTGATCAAACTTGTAACCAACGCATAGAACTCAGCCGCCTTGACCACATCATCCAGCTTGACGCTGTCGTTGACCGTATGCGCGGTGACTTCATCGCCAGGCCCAAAACCTATAGAGGGTATGTTGGCTTTACCTGCCCAATAGATCCCATTCGTGCTGAAAGACCACTTGCTGGCGGGTTTCGATTCCAAACCAATCAACTCCCGGGCTTTCAGCCCAGCCTGTACCAAATCGTGCTTTTCATCCAATGCCCATGCAGGGAAATATTTTTCTACCGGGAACACAAAGCCTGTGTAAGAAGGTTCTTCATAAAAGAGTGCTTCTACTTTCACACGGTCCCTGCTCTCTTCGGGGATCAAGGCTTCCACCTGCGCGATCGCACCTTCTTCGGTTTCACCGAAGGTCATGCGGCGGTCAATGTAGATAACTGCTTCATCCGGTACAGCGTTGATACTGGGGGTTTTAACAGTCATGTCCGAAACTGTGATCTTGCCGTGTCCCAAGAATGGGTCATCACCCAGTTGGGGTTCAAGATCGCGAATGCCCGCGATCACAGGTAAAAGCAGGTAAATCGCATTGATACCCACATGGTTGCTGGCAGCATGTGCCGAAACACCTTTCGCGGTAACTTTGAGCTCGATGCGACCTTTGTGACCGCGATAGAGCTGCATTTTGGTCGGTTCACCAATCACCACAAAATCGGGTTTGATGCCCGGGTCAACTTCGACAAAGGTATTGGGTGCAATTCCATCGCACCATTCTTCCATATTTCCGAAATACCAGGCAGTCCAGCCATCAAGCAAACCAAGGTCGCGGGCGAACGACATGCCATAGACCATGCCAGGGGTCGAGCCTTTTTCGTCGCAAGCACCCCGCGCAAACAGCACGCCATTTTCGACTTTTCCTTCGAATGGATCCCATTCCCATTCATCAGGATCGCCGACGCCTACTGTATCGATGTGGGAATCGAAGACGATCGTACGCGGTCCGTTGCCAATGCGCCCCATGATGTTGCCCATTTTATCGAAGCGCACCTCGTCGAAACCAAGTTTGCGCATTTCTTCGGCGATCCGTTCGCCCACTGGACCGATCTGAGATTCAAAGCTTGGAATGGCGCAAATTTCGCGCATAAATCGGATGAGATTATCTCTGTTTTCCTCGGTTTTTTGGTGAATCTGCTCGAGTATTTCTTGTGTGATCATTGGTTCTCCTTTTTTTGTACCTGGGCTAAAACCCGCCCGGAAGGCATTATAATAATTCCAGTAAAATCACCAGTCATTTAAATCGTAAGAAAGCGAGTAAGCATGGATATCTTATCATCAAAAACAGGCAGCGGCAATTTGTTCCGAAAACCTGAAATGAATTGGGGCATCCTTGGCACTTCCCGCATCGCTGAGGGCGTGATCCCGGCAATTCAGGCTACCAGGCACAATCATGCCGTCGCGGTAGCCAGCCGCGACCTCACCCGAGCCAGGCAGTATGCCGACAAGATGCAGGTTCCGGTTGCCTATGGCAGTTATGAAGAGCTTTTAGCTGACCCAACCATCCATGCTATTTATATTCCGCTTCCTAACAGTGAGCATAAACCCTGGACCATCAAGGCTCTTGAAGCTGGTAAAAACGTTTTAGTTGAAAAACCGATTGCTCTCACTGCTGATGAAGCCCAGGAGATGGTGGGCATCTCCTGGGAAAAGGGTCTGGTGCTGATGGAGAGCTTCAACTATCGCTACCATTCCCGTATGAAACGAGTTTTTGAAATGCTCAAGAAGGAAGAACTGGGGAAACTGCGCTTTCTCCAATCCAGCTTCAGTTTCCCACTCGAAAACCCCGACGACTTTCGCCTGGTACCTGCCATGGGAGGAGGAGCGATGTATGACCTGGGTTGTTATTGTGTCGACTTCCAGCGTCTGGCGGTCGGGCGTGAGCCTGAGACAGTCCAGGCCCGTTACCACCAGGGCGGTTCCGGCGTGGATCTGCAAATGCAGGTCACGTTCGATTTTGGCAACCAGATCTTTGGCAGTTTTGATGTGGGATTTAACGCCGCCTTCCAAACCGTTGCCAGGCTTGTAGGAACGGAAGCGATTATGACCCTTGATCTACCTTTCTCTTCAAAGGATGAAAAGGTATCAATTTTAATTGAACACGACCACGATGTTCAAAAAGTCAATTATCGACCGGAAGATACCTTCAAGAACTTGATCGAACATTTTTACGAAGTAGTGATCAAGAAGGAAATCCCGCTTTACCCACTGGCAGAATCGGTCAAAGACATGGCCATTATCGATGCAATCTTCCAATCTGCCATTGAAAATGGTAAACTCATCGAGCTAAATTAATTATTACGAAAGATGTTACCTATGAATTCGACTAACGAACAAGAAACCTCCAAAAACCAATCTCATAACAACAAATCCAACCAATGGATTCTTCCATTGATCCTGATAGTCAGTATCGTCGTAGTTCTGATCTATTTCAGCGGTCAGCCGCTGAGTGAGCGCGGGATCAAGATCCCGTTTGAAGCACAACTGGAAGAAATAGTAGGTTACGCAATTTTGCTGACAGAAATTGCAGCGATGGTTGTAGTCGCGGTTTCCGTGGTCGAGGCACTTTTTCACTTCATTAAGGGTTTGCTGATCCGAGGATCTTCTCACAAGGTTCGGTCATCAGAAACCCTGCGCCTGCGACTGGGTCATCGCCTTTCACTGACGCTTGAATTTGCACTGGCATCTGATATTCTGCGGATCGCAATTTCACCGTCCTTATCCGACCTGATGTTCTTACTGGTCATCATTCTCTTACGATTCCTGCTCAATTTCTTCCTCGAAGATGAAGCCGAAACCATCAAGTCCACAGATGTGTATCCAGACCTTGACCCCTGTGATGTAGAAGAACATAAGTAAACGAATCAAACGAAACAATGCAACCCCTCTCACCAGAGGGGTTTTTTTTTGCCAGTAAAAGTCTTCACTGTACTGACGCCGGCAATAAAGTAGCAATACCAGAAATGCTGAACCAAAAGGAGCCGCTGTGAGGGGGCTTTTTCTGTTCGGTGGAGAAGTCTACACATTAGGTTTTATTATCGCCGCCTTACTCGATGTCTTTTCGGTCGGTCAGGCAAAATACATCTGGATAAACATTGCTATTCATGCAATTTTCTTCCTGTGGTTAAGTTACTTTGCCTTCAAAAGGACAAACTAAGCTTTGGCAAACACCAGGTAAATGATGAAGAAGCTGCTTGTGTAGCTGGTGTTTTCGGCTGCTATTTTTAGCATTTATGGTAAATCAAAAGCCCCTCGTGTGAGGGGCTTGATATGGTGTTTCTTGATTACGGAGCAGAAGGAGTAATCGTTCGGGTCGGCGTAGCGGATGGGACCGGTGTAGCGATGTTTGCCGGGACCTTGAGCAACTCGCCGATCATCAGACTACTCGTCTCAGTCAGCAACGGGGTGATCCCTTCTGCTGTGCGGTATTTGTTGGTCTCAGTAATGATCTTGGCAATGGTTGAGCGGTAGAACTGGGACACCGAGAGCAGCGTGGCACCAGGTTCAACATAATAGTCGATTATTGTGCCAGGAGCCAGATCAGTTGGCACCATTGTGGAAGTGGGCATTTGCTGCCAAGGCGCAGGGATCTTGATGATGTCGCCTTCCTGGATAATGCACTGATCGCCCAAACTCAGACCGTTGACGTAAAGCAACAAGTCGAGATCGACGTTGAACTTTTCGGCAATGTTTGCACATACGAAGTCATCGGCCTGGACGATGTAGTCAAAAGGACCATCCAACGTAGCTGTTGGGGTGATTGTTGGTGTTTCGGTTGGTATGCCCGTAATTGTTGGTGTATTGGTTGGCGTCACAGGTGTGGGGGTGAGCGTCATGGTAGGTGTGGGTGTCTTGGTGCTGAATAAACCTGGTCCTTCACCGATCACACCAGTAGCCCAAAGTGCCAGTACTGCAATGCCGACGATAACCAGCAGGACTGCTACAACGAGGAGAACAGACCTGTTATTGCGCCTTTTTTTTCTATAGGAAGACAATAGACTCCCGGATCTTTTTTTTGCCATAATAATTTCCTCTCAATCCATTGTAATAGAAAGGTAGATTGACTGATATTAACCTGATGACTTTTGTTTTGTCAAGTATACCATTTTTGATTAATCGTAAAAAACGCAAGCGTTCCCGATCAAGCAAACCTCAGAAAAGCTCACAGGTTTAGGACAAGCATAAAGAATGGGTATAATATGCACATGCAAATCCGCAGAAAATCACTGCTCCTTTTTAGTTGTGTGCTTGTATTCAGCATTTTTCTTTGGGCTTGTGAGCCCATCCAGGAGCCACCAACAACCGAACCCGTGCCCTCCACAGAATTACCGAATGTGGTTGTCTCTACCAGCTCACCTGAAGTGCTGCCGACAGCCACAGAGGTGACATCACCAATTTCTGTCAATGGCGAAGGAATTCCGTTAAGTTACTATCAGAATGAATTGCTGCGTTATCGCGATAGCCTGGAAGGGCAGGCGCTGCAGCCTTCGGAAGAGGAAATCGGGCAAACTGTGCTCGATTACCTGGTCGATCAGCAATTACTCTCGCAGGCAGCCAGGGAAAACGGTTTCCAGGTCTCTGATCAGCAATTGCAGGAACGGATCGACCAGCTGGTCAGCGAACTCGGTTCGGAAGGCGCTTTGACAGGATGGATGCAGACCAATCATTATGATGATTCGGAATTCCGGCTGGCCTTACGCCTGGGAATGGAATCTGCCTGGCAGCGTGACCAGATCGCCCAAACTGTGCCGGATGCGGTGGAACAAATACGCGCCCAGCAGATTTTTGCAACAACCCAGGAAGGCGCGGAACGAGCACTCAACAGCCTCAACGCTGGCGCTGACTTTAATACGCTGGCTTGGGATTACAGTCCTGAATCTGGCGGCGAGCTGGGATGGTTCCCCAGAGGATACTTGCTTTATACGGAAGTAGAGGAAGCTGCCTTCTCACTGGAACCTGGCACTTATTCAGGCATCATCAAGTCTGATATTGGTTATCACATCCTGCTTGTTCTTGAGCATGAGACCGAACATCCCCTAACCACTGATGCCAGAGTTTCTTTACAAAGCAAAGCGTTGGAAGAATGGCTGCTCAAGTCGCGCTCAACTGCCCAAATAGTGGTCAACAATCCATGAGTGAGAAGCGCCGCCCGACCAACCAACAACCATATGTGACCCGCCCGATGGCGGTACGCAGAACAGACCCTGAACCCAAAAAGTCAGGCTGCGGCAGCATCGGAGCGGTGATTTTTCTGCTCGCAGTGATTGGAGTAATTTTATTGATGCTGACTGGCATCATTCCTTCACCTTTTGAGAGTCAAATCACACCGCCTGCCAAAATAACACCAGACGGTTCGACACCCAACTACTTTATAACTCCTGAAGGCATGGGAACAGAGACCGCCATTTCCACAGAACAGGTTGCTTCGACTCCAACCGATCTGCCAACACTTACCAAGACAATGTTGCCAACGCAAACTTCAACACCCTGGTCAGCTTCTTTTGTGATCCGTGGTACACCGGAAGCCTTTCCCCATACGCTCCTCTATGATCGTTACACTTGCGAGGAATACTTATTCATTGGTGGGGAAGTGTGGGATTTACGCGAAGCCCCGCTGAAGGATCTTACTGTGAAGCTGACCGGTACCTATGGTGGTGGTGTGGTGGACCTCTCCAGCAAATCGGGTGAAGTGGAAATTTACGGACAAAGCGGTTATGGTTTTGTGCTCGATAACCAACAGATGCGCACAGAATCACTCTATATCCAGCTCTTCGATACTAACGGCAACCCGCTCTCAGCTAAGACACAGCTAACCGTCAGTGGTCAATGTGACGGCAACCTGCTGCTCGTGAATTACAAACAAGTCCAGGAAATCTCGAATTAAGGACCGTTACGATCTGTTACGGTGCTTATGACCGAAAACTTTACCACTCCCTCTTTAGAGAGGGGCAGGGGGGTGAGGGATCCTCGGCGCGATTTTTACTTCTTCATTTCCAGCCAGTTTCCCGTGCAATCGCTCGGAATTTACCGGCAAAATACGGCTATTCGCGAATAAGGCAAAGTCAAAATTGGTCATCTCCCCCGCTTTTTTTCCTGGAATCGGCATCAGGCGGGCTGTAAGCGCTTTGTTTAGTCGCAAAGAAAGGGCAGCCAGATCCAGAAGGATCGGCGTGAGTTCGTTGGCAGTTGTATCGCCTGGCAGGGGGATCACATCCAGGCCAGCGCCACACACAGAAGAGAATAAAAGCAGATCGCGTAAGCTCAAATTGCCGTCCGATACGTTCTGGGCCAAACCGCTGTCTTCCAGCAACGGCAGCATCAATCCGTTGAAACCGGTACGCTTAAATTGAACCTGATCAAGCGTGCTCGTTAGAAAAGCAGAAGCAAACAGGCTGCCTGGTTTACCAAACGCTCCCAACCCCAGGCTCTCAAGCGCTCGTCCAATCGAAACGACATCATCAGGGAAGGGTGCCAGGGTGAAATCCAGCCCCTTAAATCCATAAGAGTACATCTGGCTCAGCCGATTGCCAACCTCTTCGAGTTGGCTGGCGTGTTTCTCAATTTCAGTGATCAGATTTGTCGAGGCTTCCTGTAATGTGGTTGCCTGGCTGAATACCCGTAATGCAAGATCCGCGGCTTCCGTGGCAAGGGCAAAAGATGGTCGCCCTGGCTGCGCATAGGCAGCAGGAAAGAAAGGCGTATATGCCGGAACGTTAGCCAGTGCGCAAAAGCGCAGGTTGGCGAACCCATTTTCTTCCAGGGTAGACAGCCGTACAATTGTTTCTGCGCATGCCCGGGCAGCTTTCAGGCTGACAGTGCCTTCAGAGGTTGTCAGGTTGCCACTCAGAAAGATTCGATCGCTTTTTGATAGCGCTTCGGGGATGTGATTCCAATCCAGCGAAACTGCCTGGATGGGCCCAAGCGAGATATATTCGAAACCGTCGGCATGCGCTTCGATTGCATAATTTTGGGCTGCCAAAGCCAGGTCCACAGGGGCGATATACTTTTCAAAGGGTGGAGTTGCCAGGCGCAAGGACTGAACTTCAAAGCCGGCATCCTGGTAGAGTTTGCGGGCATGGTTGGCAAAAATACCAACTTGCTGCAACAGCAGGCGGTTGACCGGAAAACCGGGTTGGCAAAAGACGGTAATAGAACGAATTTTCATAGCTCACTCCTGGTGCGCTGACGGGCGACCTCGAACATCAATAAACTGGCGCTCACGGCTGCATTCAGCGATTCTGTCCCTCCGACCATGGGTATGCGCACACTGGAAGTCGCCAGTTTGGCACCCTCGGGGCTGATCCCTTCCGCTTCCCCTCCAATCAGCAGTGCCAGCGGTTGTTTGAGATCTGTTCGCCAGTAGATCTGCTCGCCTTGCATATCGGCATGGAAAACTTCCAGACCTTCCAGCACATGTTCAAGCACATCCCAGGGAACATGCTGGATTAGCAGGCGAAAATGGGCTCCCATACCGGAACGCACAACCTTGGGGGCAAAGGCATCCGTATTGCCAGGCGGAAGTAACACTGCCTGCGCGCCTGCTGCTTCAGCAGAACGCAAGATCGTACCAAGGTTGCCCGGGTCACGTAACTGATCGGGGACAACCAGGAAATCTGGCTGGTCTGGCAGGGCAAAAGATTTCATTTCGAACACCCCCAGAACTCCTTGAGAGTGGTCGGTACCGCTAAGTGAATCGAATAACTGATCTTCAACCAGGTTTAGCTCCACGGCGTTTTTACTCAGCCCGTCCAACAGGCTGGCGGAACGGGTAGAGGAAGATTGCTTATACAGAACAAACTTGATAGGAACGTCTGAGCGCAGACCATCTTCCAAAAGGCGCACTCCTTCGGCAACAAATGCCTGCTGCTTAAGGCGGGCTTTACCCTGGTTCATCAGTGCTCGAACCAGCTGAACTTTTGGGTTTTGCGGTGATTGAATGGGTGCTGAAGGATTCATATCCCGATTATACATTTGACTCGGGTTGTGGATTGGTAAATATCATCGAAGTTGTGTAAGTGCCATCCGGTTCGATCGTCAATACAATGTAGCCTGGATGATAATTATTGCGTCGTTCAGGATAGCCCACCCCAGGGTTAAGGAAACGCTGTCCGTCCATCACCTCATTGGAGGCCAGGTGCAGATGTCCATAAATAATGATATTAGCTTGCGGGTAAAGCTTTGCCAACTTTTCCTGAAAAAAGCGGTGACTAAGAGGGGCGTTCGTGAAGAAAAGGCGGACGTAATTCCAGAACCAATCCCAGATGCTGAAATGACCATGGGCGAGTGTGATTTTCACCCCATTGATTTCCTGGTGAATTTCTTTGGGCAGATCAAGCCCAAGAAACCAATCACGATTGCCCTGCACAGCAAGTGTTGGGGCAATCGTCTCAAGCTGCTGGATCACTTCAGTGGTGCAGACATCCCCTGCGTGCAATATCTGATCAGGCTGCTCTTTTTCGATAGCCTTAAAAAACGTGAATTCAAGCTCCTTGGCTCGATCACCGATGTGCGTATCGGCAAGAATGACGATTTTTTGCTTTTTTGACATGTTGGCGATTATATCAGAGGCATCTGGCAGGGTACTACTTCCGTAGGGATGCACCATGGAAGCCATTCCTTACAACGGACTTCATAAAGTAGACCGGTCCGGTGATTGTTCCGTCCAATGATAAAATCAGGGAATATGGAAATATTTGATCTCTACGATCGCGATCGCATCCTGACTGGTGAAACGATCAACCGGGGGCAGAAACCGCCTGCAGGGCGATATCATTTGGTTGTGCATGTTTGCATATTTAACAGTAAAGATCAGATGCTCATCCAAAAACGCAGCCTTGAGAAAGCTGCCTGGGCAGGATTGTGGGATGTCAGCGTTGGCGGAGCTGCCCAGGAAGGTGATTCCAGTCAGCAGGCTGCCCACCGCGAATTGTTGGAAGAGTTGGGCATCGATTACGATTTCAGCCAAATTCGTCCGGTGATGACTGTAAACTTCCCCAACGGTTTTGACGATATCTACCTGGTCAACCTCGATCTCGAATTCAATCGTTTGAAATTACAAGATAATGAGGTGGCGGAAGTCAGGTGGGCCGATCTGGGATCAATCAGGACAATGATCAAAAACGGTGAGTTTATTCCGTACCATCCCAGCCTGATTGACCTGTTATTTGAATTACGTTTTCATCCTGGTTTGTTTCAATAAAAGCATCATGCTGACTTTATTGCTTATCTGTATTTTTACAACTTTTTAGTGTAAACTAATCTACAAATAACATTCTCGGAGGCTAAAATGAAGTTTCGTTCCTTAGTAGATTTTGACAAAATGATCACTCCTGTACTGATCAAGATCCTTTTCTATATTAGTATGGCAGTCGCAATCATTGGTGGGGTCGTCGTCTTTTTTGGAGGGATCATCAGAGCTTTCCAGGAAGGCAGTATTGGCCCTGCTTTGGGCGGGATCATCGGTGGACCGTTGGTGATCATTCTGGGCATCCTCATTGCCAGAGTTTATTCTGAACTAATGATCGTCGTTTTCCAAATCCACCAGAACCTGGTGGCTATCAAAAATAAATTGGTTGACGGTCAGTAAATAGGCAGAATGGAAGTGGGGGTTAATTAGCTTCACTTCCTGCATTTTTATTTTCCTGCATTCTGAGCAAAGCGAAGAATGTTAGTTTAGCCTTGTCGACAAACCCGTTCCGTTCCATTCCTTGAGAGTACAATTAGGAAAAGAAATTGCTCATTTAGAGGTTGATATGTTAGATATTAAATTGATTCGCGAACAAACCGAGCTTTATAAGCAAGGCTTACGCAACCGGCATATGGAAACAGATATCATCGACGAGGTCATTGCGCTCGATGAAGAACGACGTGCCTTGATTTTGGATGTTGAGAGCAAGAAAGCCGAACGCAACGCGGTCTCCAAGGAAATCGGTCGCATGAAAGACAAGACAGAGCGCGAAGCCAAAATTGCCTCTATGCGTGCGTTGGGCGATGAAATCGATTCTCTGGATGAAAAATTAAAGGGCGTGGAAGCTGACTTATACAACCAGTTAGCCACGATCCCCAACTTGCCCGACCCTGATGTGCCGATCGGGCTTGATGATAAAGACAACGTAGTTATTCGTACGATAGGCGAAAAGAAAGTTTTCGATTTCGAACCCAAACCGCACTGGGATCTTGGCCCCGAATTGGGCATTATCGATTTTGATGCCGGCGTAAAGTTGTCCGGTTCCCGATTTTTTGTTCTGGAAGGTGCTGGCGCTCGTTTGGAACGCGCCCTCATTTTCTGGATGCTTGATCTGCATATGCGCCAGGGTTATCGGGAGTTTTATCCACCCTGGATGGTACGGCAAGAGGTCATGTTCGCTTCAGGACAACTGCCAAAATTTGCAGATAACCTTTACCATGATGCCGAGGAAGATTACTGGTTTGTTCCGACCGCCGAAGTCCCCCTGACTGGAATTATGATGGGCGAGGTGGTGGACGAAGCCGATCTGCCCCTCAATCTGACCGCCTATACCGCCTGTTTTCGCCGGGAAAAAATGAGCGCTGGTCGGGATGTACGTGGGATGAAACGCGGGCATCAATTCGACAAGGTGGAAATGTATAAATATTGCCTGCCTGAAAATGCTGAGCAGGAACTGAACAAAATGGTCGCAGATGCCGCCGCTACCTGCGAGGGGCTGGGGCTGACCTATCGGGTTTTGCTTCAGTCCACGGGTGATTTGAGCTTTGGCTCACATAAGACTTATGATATCGAAGTCTGGGCTCCTGGCGTTCAGGAGTGGCTGGAGGTTTCTTCGATTTCCAATATCGGTCAGTTCCAGGCACGGCGGGCGAATATTAAATATCGTCCGAGCGGTGGCTCGGCGCTGCAGTATGTTAACACCCTCAATGGATCGGGTCTGGGTTTGCCGCGCACCTTGATCGCCGTCATGGAAAACTACCAGCAAGCGGATGGAAGCATTGTGATCCCTGAGGTACTTAAACCACTTATGGGCGGAATTGATGTGATTCGCAAATGACAAACTGGACGTATTACCTGATCCTGGCAATCAGCGCGATTCTAAATTTGGTCGGGCTGGTTGGTTTGCTGCTGGTGTTTTTCCCGGGCTTGACAGTTGCCTGGGTAGGGCAGTTGATTTGGGTAATATTTGTTGGTTTCAATAAAAATCATGCAGGCTGGCAGTTTGGGCTGACTATAACGATCTTCGTGATCAATACTATCATAATGATCGTTGGCTCGTTGCTTGATAATATCCTGGGAGCCTCCGGCACTCGGAAGAAGGGGGTTCCATGGTGGGAGATCTTCCTGGTGATGGCGATCATGATCATCGGGGGAATCATTTTAACCCCGTTGGGCGGTTTGGCACTTTCGCTTGGAACGCTCTTTTTGATTGAATACTATCGTCTTGAAAAAGATCCGAAGAAAGCCTGGGAAAGCACCGAGGCATTGGCGTTTGGATATGGTTCCGCTGCCATCATTCGCTTCTTTTTATGCCTGCTGATGATTGCCTTGTGGGTCTTTATGGTAGTAGCTTTATAAAGCACAGAGAGCAGGCAGGCAGCTCAATTTTCGGGCTAACAACAACCTTTGTAGGGAACGGGCATCAGCCGTTCCCTTGTTTGCCCAAAAAAACCTCAGTTCCGTATATGATACCTAATTTAGATCCCGGTCCTCGCCTGGCGGGCGAGGTAAAGTGCGATTGAGCCGGCTACGGCAGCATTGAGCGAATCGATCTTGCCATATTGGGGCAGGCGCATGATTTCATCGCAATTCTTTCGCACCAGACTCCGCAAGCCTTCCCCTTCATTCCCGACTACAATAGCAACTCCGCCCTTCATTCCCAGCTTTTCCGGCGTTTTTGCTGTTTCATCAGCATCCAACCCATAAACCCAAAGATCCATTTGCTTTAAGCGCTCAATCGCCTGTACCAGGTTATATTGCGCGATCAGCAGATGTTCGGTGGCGCCTGAAGAGGCATTGACCACACTCGGTGTCACCTGGGCAGCCTGGGAGGAGGGGATGATCACACCATGCACATGCATCAACTCGGCTGTTCTCAGCAGAGAACCAAGGTTTTGTGGGTCCTGGATCAGGTCAAGCAAAAGGAAGAACGGCGGTTCTTCCTGCGTTTCAGAGTACTTTATCAAATCTTCCAATGCAGCATAGGGATAAGCGCTGGCTTCCAGTGCTATACCCTGGCTGTGCTTGTCAATCTGTGCCATTTGCTGTTTGTTTGCCATGCGCACAGGCACCTTATACTGTTGGGCGAACTCAACGCTGTCTTTTAACCTGCCTTCAATGCGGAGATCCTGCTGGACTAACAGGTTAAAAAAATGCCGCCGTTTTGCCCGCAGGGATTCATAAACCGGGTTGCGTCCTGTCAGCCATTCTTTCATTAGTTTTCCCAACTCCAGGTTGTGCCGTCTTTGCTGTCTTCGAGGATCACTCCCAGAACCTTGAGCTCATCGCGGATCTTATCGGACATCGCCCAGTTTTTTTCTGCTCGTAAGTCTCGCCGAAGTGCAACCAAAAGGTCGATGAAAGCATCTGCAGAGGTCCCGGATGTGGCTTCTTCTTCCAAAGTCAACCCCAAAGTATTGGTGAGCTCGTTAAAAACTGTCTGCGCAATGCCCAGTTGAGCATCATTTGCGCCGTCCGTGCGAGCCTGGTTGATCACCTTGACCAGCTCATAAATGGCAGCCATTGCCAAAGAGGTATTGAAGTCGTCATCCATAGCTTCAACAAATGCCTGGCGGGTACTGTTGGCAGCCTCTTCCAGCTTCGTCATCTCGCTTGCCGATAGGCCTGTCACGCCAGGCAGAGCGCCTTTCTTTGCGCTGAGCAGACGTTTGTAGCCCTGTGTGGTTTGTTCAATGACTGCTTCGTTATAGGTCAGAGGGCTGCGATAAGAGCCGTTCAAAACCCATAGACGCATCACATCGCCTGGATGCTCTCTGAGGAATTGGTCGATCGTGACCATATTGCCAACCGATTTGGACATTTTCTCGTCCTTCAAGCCCATCATGCCGTTGTGCATCCAGAAGCGGGCAAAAGGCTTGTGCGTGATCGATTCGGTTTGCGCAATTTCGTTTTCATGATGAGGGAAAATCAGGTCATTGCCGCCGCCATGAATATCGATCTGCTCGCCCAAATGAACCATGTTCATAGCAGAGCATTCGATATGCCAGCCGGGGCGCCCTTTTCCCCAGGGGCTGTCCCAGGCAGGTTCACCAGGTTTGGCAGACTTCCACAGGGCAAAATCCATGGGGTGCTCTTTGCGTTCATCCACCTGGATGCGTGAACCTGCGTTCATGGTCTCCAGTGATCGTCCGCTGAGTTTGCCATAATCGGGATCGGCTTCCACGCTGTAATAAACATCGCCGTCGACAACATAGGCTGATTCATTATCGATCAGCTTCTGGATCATCTCGATGATCTGGGGCATATCATTGGTAGCACGGGGATTGACCGTGGCAGGTTCAATGTTCAACGCTTCAAGGTTGCGTTTATATCCGGCAATATATTGGTCGGCCAGCCCAAATGGATCCACTCCGAGTTCGTTGGCTTTGTTGATGATTTTATCGTCCACGTCGGTGAAATTCATGACGTAACGGACATCATATCCTTTATATTCCAGGTAGCGACGGGCGATATCAAAAACAAGGGCAGACATGGCATGCCCAAGATGTGCGTCAGCATACACGGTCGGTCCGCAGACGTACATGCGAACTTTTCCAGGTTCGATTGTGGTGAACTCGTCCTTTTTACGGGTTAGTGTGTTGTAAATTCTGAGTGCCATATGCAGCTCCTAATGTTCAGAAACAGGTTTTGCAAAAATCATCCGCCCAGCGGAAGTTTGCAAGATTTTTGTGACGGTAACAGGAATCGTTTTTTCAAGATATTTCTGTCCGTTTTCTATGACCACCATCGTGCCATCATCAAGGTAACCAACACCCTGTTGATACTCTTTGCCTTCCTGGATCACATTAATTGAAAATTCCTCACCAGGGAGCAGCACGACCTTCACAGCATTTGCCAGGTCATTGATATTGAGGATTTTAACACCCTGAAGTTCTGCTACGCGGTTGAGGTTGTAATCATTGGTCAGGATGGGAGCGTTCAGCTGCTGTGCCAAAACGATCAGACGTTCATCGACCTCCCGGACACCTTCCACATCGACATCGCTGATTATCACAGGCACATCCTTGCCTTCCTGCAACTCTGCCAGCACCTCCAACCCGCGCCTGCCGCGTTGTCTGCGCAGGCTGTCAGCAGAATCGGAGACGAATTGCAGTTCGTTCAGGACAAAGCGTGGAACAATCAAACTGCCACCCAAGAAACCTGTTTTGGCAATATCGGCAATACGTCCATCGATGATGGCACTGGTATCCACCAGGATCCGGCGCTCACCTTCGGATGAACTTTTGCTTGTACGACTGGTTTTGGTGCTTATCCCTCTGAAAAGGTTCATAAAGTCTTCCTGGCGAGTGACAAAAAGCACAACGCCCAGGTATCCAAATAGAACCAACCCGACAAAAGGAAGTATCTGACCCAGTGCTCCAGGAAGCAAACTCAGCGGGTATGCCATAATAGCGGCTGTGATCAAACCAATGACCAAACCGATCAATCCGCTGATCAATGTCTGGGGAGTAGCTTTCCTAAATAACCTAGCGAGAGCCTGCAAAGGCTTGATCGTAAGGTAAGGTGTAATTATAAAACCAATAATAGCAAAAATAATAGTGTTGATCGCGATTGTGGCGCCCTGGGAAAGCAATAAATTAGGAATAAAACCAGAAACGTAATCATAAATTGGGAGTCCGGTGAAAGCACCGATAATTCCAAGGATGATAGCGCCGACAATGCGAGATATGAGAATCGCATTCATATAAGACCTCCGATTTTAAAGTGCAGATAAAGTATAACTATTGACTTGTTAAAATAATAGCATTCCGATTTGGTAAAGTCAACGAAACTGACTAATCTTTGATAAACCTCTAATAATAAATCGAATAAAAATGACTCCTACCAAGGAGCCATATTAAATCTGTACATATTATTGCGCTGGTGCAGCCCTGACCAGCCCGTTTATGCTAAGCAGACCGGCAACGTCAAACGGATAATAGATCAGCAGAGCCTTGCCCACCACCCAATTTTGGTCAACGAAACCCCATTGATGGGAATCGGAGGAATGGTTTCGGTTATCACCAAGGACAAACAGTTTTCCTGCCGGAACTGTCCAGCTGCCCGAATAGTTTGGAACTTCCATGATATATGGTTCTGTCAGGGCGTTTCCGTTAACGCGCACAACACCGCCAGAGATATCCACTCTGTCCCCCGGCAGACCAATTACACGCTTGATGTAATCTTCCTGCTTATCGCCGTTGTAATGGAAGACGACGATATCGCCATACTTGGGGTCTCCCAGTTTATACGCCAACTTGTTCACCAGCAAAAGGTAGCCTTGTTTTAAGGTAGGCTGCATGCTGATGTTAAAAACTTTCACACGCGAGGTAACAGCATTAAGAATGATAAAGAGAAACAATGCCATCAAGACGGTCTCAAATAAGTCACGCCAGAATCCCTTGGTTTTGGTTTGTCCTGGTACAGTATTAGCGTTTGCTTCAGAGGTCTCGACCGGCTGGGTCGGTTCGTGCTTTTCGTATGAATTATTATCTTGTTCCATTTTTTCTTCCGTGTTGGTCAGGTTGACCAACTTGCTTATTATACCAATCCCAAGGCAGTTTGCCACACCCAACCTTCTAATGAGGGGGCTGCTCTCGGGATGGTTAGGAAGCCTTTTAGCTGGCGAGTAGACTCACTCGCGCCGCTCCCGTTTCTTTAGGATTAACTTTATTGGTGTCCCTTTGAAGGGGAAGACTTCTCTGATCTGGTTTTCAAGAAAGCGGACGTAGGTAAAGTGCGCCAGGCTGGGGTCATTGCAGTAAAGGAGGAATGTAGGGGGAGCCGTGTTAACCTGTGTACCATAATAAATACGGAAAGGCTTGCTTATTCCAGAAGGGGACTGATGCTTGTCCTGGGCGTTAACCAGAACTTTATTCAGTTGGGATGTAGAGATCTTTCGCAGCCGCTCTTGCTGGATCTCTTTAACAAGTGGCAAAACCTGGTGGACGCGCTGTCCGGTTTCGGCAGAAATGAAGATCACTGGTACATAGGGCAAAAAGTTCAATTCCCTGCGCAGATTCTTTTCAAACTCAGCGGCAGTATTCTGATCCTTCTCAATCAGATCCCACTTGTTAATAACCACCATCACACTCTTCCACGCCTCGTTAATATAACCAGCAATGTGGGTGTCCTGGGCGGTGATCCCGCTGACTGCATCGATAACAAGGACGGCGACATCACATCTTTCGATCGCCTGCATTGCGCGTAAAACAGAATACTTTTCCACGCCGGGAATCACCGAGCCGCGCTTGCGGATGCCGGCAGTATCAATCAGAGTGTATTCCTGCCCTTCAAAAACCATTTTCGAATCGATTGCATCGCGTGTCGTACCCGGGATATTACTGACTATTGAGCGTTGTTGCCCGGTTATCTTGTTAAGCAGGCTGCTCTTACCGGCATTGGGCTTGCCAACTATGGCAACTTTGATACTATCGTCTTCTGTCTCATCTTCCACGGGGGGCGGAAAATGAGCGACAACAGCATCCAACAGGTCGCCTGTTCCGGTACCATGAATGGCGGAGATCGCATAAGGCTCGCCCAACCCTAATGAATAGAAATCCAGGGCATGCAGGCGACCAGCGGCACTATCAGCTTTGTTCACGACCAGCAGAATTGGGGGTGTTTCGCGATCATCGCTTTTACGGCGTTTTCGCAGGATGTCCACGACTTCCCTATCAGCTTGCGTGACACCATCTATTGCATCTGTGACCAGAAGGATCACATCGGCTTCCTCCATGGCAATTTCGGCCTGAGTACGAATGTCCTGAATAAAATCTGCCGAGCCAATGGATAGTGGATTTTGAGAATGTTGTTTGCTGGGATCGATCCCGCCGGTATCCACGACAAAAAAATCGTGCCCAGCCCAGTCACCTTCTGCTACGAGGCGATCGCGGGTAGTACCAGGCACATCGTCAACGATTGCCAGGCGCTGCTCGACCAGGCGATTAAAAAGCGTACTCTTACCAACATTTGGTCTTCCGACCAGAACTACTACGGGTTTATGCATTAGGAATTCCTTAATTTTTTACTTCAACGCCAAAGAACGACTTCAATTGTGCCAGGCAACATGGAGTCCAGACGCAGGTCCTCGTTATTTAAGATTACATCAGGTGACAATTGGTATGTTCCAGGACCGCGATTGCTCAGGTCTAAAACCACGCGAATATTATTGGCAGTGAGTTCATCGAGAAGGTTCATCGGGCCAGAAATATACAGGTCTACAAATTCAGGCGTTATATTGACGGTTAGTCCGGGTTCCAGATTTTCAATTTCTACTGGAACGTCAATGATTTGGGTAGAGGATTGGATTGCATCGATGCCAACATCAACCAAAACCTGCTGATTACCCACGACCACAATGCCGTCCTGAAGCTGTAAATCAACATTGACGCTGAAGTCTTCATAAGCGCCACTGAGGTTGATTGGTGCTGTATCCAGAAAAGAGGGCATATCATTTGCGATGGCAGGATCGGATGTATAAATTGTCAGATTGGGAGGTGTAACGGTTAGTCCGGTAAGATGAAATCCCTGGGCGATTGTGCCTGTGGTGACAATTTTGATAAACACATTTCGGTAACCAACCAATTGCCTGATCGGCACTTCGACTGTGATGGATGTTGGGTTGAGGCTGACTCCTTCGACAAGATTGCCACGGCGATCGATCGGTTTGAGCTCTATGATCCTGGTGATGGTGGTTGTGGTGTTGCTCAGGTCGATACTGGCAACCACATCCAATACTTCATTCACTTTCGATTGTGGTCCCAACACTTCCACACTTTCGCTGCTTAGCACAGCGTCTCCTGCTTCATAACTGACCGGGAGGATGCCTGACTGGAGCAGTGTTATGTCAAAAGTTTTCGTCGAAATTTGTTCCAGGGTAATGTTGATTTCTGTCGGGTTGATTTCCAATACCTGGACAGGCTTGAAATTGGACAGATCGACTTCAGGAACAAGGTCATAGGTACCTGCATTCAGTCCTGAAAGATTGAGGCGGGCGGTTATCTGGTTAAAGTGGCGCAAAATCTGTTCATGAACTGATCGTGGTGCCCTGAGTATTATAGTGACATCATTGGCACTTTGCTTTGTGATCAGGAGATCCGGGTTTTGCCCTAAAATTGTCAGCGGGATCGGTGTGGGGTACGCAACCACTTCGTTTGGATCGCTGGAGCTTACCGATGAAACCCAGACAATAATAGCCAGGACCAGTGCAGTCAGGAAGATGGGCAGAATCTTGGCAACTCGCTTAAGAAAGTCCATCATTCTGTATCCTCCATAGGTTCCTCGACCAGGTTTTTCTTTGAGAGCCTGTCCTGTCGATCGGTTGCCATAATAGCGCGCATACTGTTGAGTAAACGCTCACCATCAAGACGCCGGATGAGCTTGCCGCGATGAGCGATCGAAATCGTGCCAGTCTCTTCCGAGACCACCACTGCTAGTGCATCGCTTACCTCGCTAATACCCATCGCAGCTCTGTGCCGAAGCCCCAGGGAGCGGTCGGCAGTACTGTTCAAGACACCACTGCTAGAAAGCGGCATGACACAAGCCGCCGCTTTGATGCGATTATCAGAAATGATGACAGCGCCATCATGAAGAGGTGTGTTTGGATAGAAAATTTGTAAAAGCATCTGGGGGGTTACTTCCGAGTCTACCATGACCCCATTTTTATAGTATCGTTCCAATCCTCCTCTTCGGGACAGTACTATCAAAGCACCATGTCGGCGTTCTGAAAGTTGAACGACCGCCTTTGTGACAGAGACAAGCGTTTCTTCCAGTTCCAGCATGGTTCGGGAGCCTTTTCGGCTGCGCCATAAACGAAATTCACCCATGCTGCCCATACGTTCCAATCCCCGCCTGATCTCAGGAGCAAAAATGACCGGAACTGCCAGGATCAGTGCCGGCGAGACTGTCTGTACCAACCACGAAAAAGCCGGCAGATTGACTAGGGATGTCAGTAAAAACACCAGGATCACGATCAGGAAAACACCCCGCAAAAGCGTTTGGGCATCTGTGTCGCGCAACAAATAAAGAAGCAAGCTGAAAAAGATCGTGACCAGGAGAATATCAAGAACACTAGACCAGGTGAACCGTTCCAGGATGAATACGAGATTATTCAAAAATTCTTGCATTTTCTCTACCTATTATTGAATTTTAAGTATAACCTCATTCAACGTGCTTCTTTCAAATTTTACAAAACCATTCAGATTGTTCGATGACCAAGGTAAGGTTACCTCTTCAGAAAAAGGCGCAATGAAATAAAGGATGGTCTTACGTCATTTTCGAAGATCACGGGTCTTTCACGACACATTTTGTGTACGATTTGACCGAACATCTCTCATTGCGCAATATGGTGCAAGAACCATTCCCTACGATCGTTCCCTCGGTACATTTATGAAGTTTACGGGGTGAAGCACCCTTAAAGGGCGATCAAGATCATTCTCGACAATGCTGTTTTAATTCAGGCTTTTAACCCAGACTTCACCGGGCATGAGACCATTTTCTTTCAAGAACAGGAAATACGTGCCCTGCGGGATGCCTTCTGGAACATCCTCACCCGGCAGGAACTTGCCTTGCCAGGCTTCTTTGGCGGGCAGTATCATTTTGGATATTGCCAACAAGGTGTAAGCACCCCGAAGCCAGTCTTCCAGGATAGGAATGGCCGCTTTTTTATCGGCTCGCTCTGAATTGATCGGAGCCTGGTGACTGAGCAAAGCCATATTTTGACGAGTGCCGAGCCGATTTACCTGGATAACTTCTTCATAGGTGCTGAGCACAGGAACCAGGTTTGCAGCCAAAATTTTGTAGATCCGATCACAGGTCCATTCCTGTTGGGTATCGGTCGAAATCAACTCACATGCATTGGGAAATTCGTTTTCCAACATCGTGTGCATACGCAGCGAGGCCCGATCAACCTCTCTAACCATAGGCAACCCCAGGTCGCAAACCGCTCTCGAAGTTTGCTTGAAGGTTGAAGCAAAGGTTCCATCGGTCCAGATTACGGTGTCTGAACAGGCAATTTTTTCTTCCTGAGGGGGCTGGGAGTTGATTTTCGTCCAGGCATGACTTTCGCTGTGCCCGCGGTTCTGCACCAGGCGCTCAAAGCGTACCTGCTTATCGGCTGCTGCTGTCCATATTTGATCACACAAACTTCTGATGTCGGATTCCAAGAGCTTGATTGCTTCAATGATTAAAATTGGGCGGGTGCAGGTTTGGATTTGCTGAAAAACTGCCTGGGTGACATAGGGGTGTACGATTTCTTCCAACTTTTTCATCTCGGTCGGGTCCGAGAACACGATCCTGCCCAATTTGCTGCGATTGATCTGACCATCTGCCAGGCACATGTCTTCCCCGAAATGATCCAGGATAGCCTGCCAGCCAGGAGTGCCGGGTAGATAACTGTCTTGGGCAGTCAAATCGGCATCAATTGTATAGGCGCCAAAATTTGCCAGGTAGTTGCGGATCGCGCTTTTCCCTGAGGCAATATTTCCGGTCAAACCTATCACAAAGGGTTTCTGAATCATGCCTGAAGTATACTGCGAACATATTTCTTTTAAGTGGATATCGTTCTACGAATTGCCTTAAGCTATAATTTTCAAATATGGAACGAGACGCCTTTTTGGCAGGTTTTTTCGAACACTTTCAACCCGATTTTACTAAACCGGTTGTAGTCGCTGTTTCTGGTGGGGCTGACAGTCTTTCACTACTTCATCTGCTTCTGGAATCTGGTTTAGGGCTGATCCCCGCCCACTTCGATCACCAACTCAGATCCATTTCTGGAGAGCAAGCTCAACTGCTCGGTAATCTCATGAATGATTGGGGCTTGCCTTTTGAATTAGGCTCAGGTGATGTTGAGATTTTCGCAAAGTCAAACAAGATGGGATTGGAGGAGGCTGCCCGCGTCTGCCGATATGAGTTCCTTGTAGACGTTGCGAGGAAACATGAGGCTCAATCAATCCTGACAGCGCATCACCAGGATGACCAGGTTGAGACGATATTGATGCACTTATTACGAGGAAGCGGCATCAATGGTCTCACCGGCATGCGTTCAATCGAGATCCTGCAACAGTTCTCAGACAAAATCCCTCTATGGCGGCCGCTCCTGGATATTGGAAAAAAAGAGATCCTGGAATATTGCGCCAAAAACCAGATAACGCCACTTGAAGACGAATCCAACCAGGACCTGCGTTTTCATCGAAACCGCTTACGACACGAACTGATCCCAATGATCGAAAAGATCCAACCTTCATTCCATAAAATCTTGGCAAGAAACGCCAGGGTAATTGACTTGGATCGCCAGGTGTTGGAAAAACTGACAATACATGCCTGGGAGAAAAGCATCGTCAAGGAATACCCAGGCAAAGCTTTACTATTTGACCGGGGGCAATGGCATCGATTGGACGAGACGATTCAATATCGGCTCCTGGCGAAAGCTGCCAATCAGTTAGTCCCCGATTTGCGAGATCTCGGCTTTTCGGAACTGCAAAGGGCAAAAGATGCCGTGGATCAGCTTGCCCCCAGGGCAGATTTCAAAGCCGGAATCCTGATCCAGAACCAATCTGAAACCTTTCTGCTTTCCCTGGGTCAGTTTGACCTTCCCCAAACCGAGTATCCGCAACTTCCAGACGACACTGCACTTAAGCTTACGTTTAAAAAGCCAGTAAAACTCGCCTATGGCTGGCAAATCAAGGCTGAGAAGGTTGATAGAGAAGTATTTGAGCACTTGCCAAGGCAGACCAAACAAGACCCGTTACATGCCTGGTTGAACCCGGCTGACCTGGAACTGCCGCTGATGGTCCGACCGCCGGTCGAGGGAGAACGCTGGTCGCCGCTTGGCATGGTGCACAAGCATCAGAAAATGAGTGATTTCTTCATTAACAAGAAAATTCCCCACACTGCCCGGAATTTATGGCCGGTTGTTAGCAGTGCAGGGTCAATTTTGTGGTTGGTTGGCTTGCGGATTGCGCAAGCCTGGCGACTGACCGGGGATGAAGTTGAGATATTGCATCTTCAGCTCATCCCACCCGCCTGATCATCTTACTCAATCCAAAGCGCTTGCCTGATGATTGCCTGGATGGCATTGATGTCCGGATATAACACGGAAGCACCGCCGTCGGTCATCCCGGGAACGGCTTCATTTGGCGTGATCTGAAAGTTGGTGATGTCAGGTCCATTGATGAACTTGGAGAGCGGTAGGGCATATAAGAGCAGATCCGACATCTTCATGTTCGTCTCGACAGTTTCACTGACAGCCTGGATGACCCTGGGCAGGTTCGGGAGCTCAGAAGGTCGCAGCGCTTTGCTGACCATTGCCTTAATGACCTCCTGCTGCCTGCGGTTGCGGTCAAAGTCAGAAGTATTCTTGCGGGCGCGCACATACCAAAAAGCATCACCAGCGGTCATATACTGTCTGCCAGGTTCGATCACGCACCATCCGGTATCATTCAACCAGCATTCATCTTCCATATGTTTCTCAACATTGACGTCAATGCCACCCATCACATCGATGATATGTTTGAAACCATCGAAATCAACCATGGCGAAATTGTCGGGTCTAAAGCCGAAATTGAGTGCCAGTGTGTCGCTGAGCAATTGAGTTCCACCGAAAGGAAGGGCAGTGTTGAGCCGTTGAGGTCCGACACCAGGGATGTTGACCCACAGATCGCGCGGGAAAGACAACAAATGAAACTCACTGGTCTTGGTGTTCATAGCAACCAACAGCATCACATCGGTGCGAAACCCGATGCTGGGCTGATAGTCTGACCCCAACAGCATCACGGTTTTGACATAACTGGGGATCGGCAGGGTAAGGGCACTGCCATCCAGGTAAGGGTCGGGTTCAGCAGCGATTGCCGGTTCCCAGAGGTTGGTCATAAATCCAGGTTGACCGTTGCGAATTTTGTTGATGCTGATACCTGCCATGACAACCAGGGCAAGGCTTATGATCAGCAGAATCCAGCCAAGCGGAAAACCACGTTTGCGTTCATCACGAGTTGAATATTCCATTTTTATTCCTATGTTGGGGCGTGAATTAACCCTCGGTTACTTCCTCTTCAGGCAAGGTATAGCCATTTTCTGTAGCCAGGGTGCGCAGTTTGCTTTTTACTTCACGCCATTGAATTTTTGAAATGCCAAGTTTCTGGCGGATTTTGTCTTGTTCGATTCCATTGGAAAGGTCGTTCAATGCACTGGTCCAGCGCAGCATGTCAAAGCTAATATGTTTGTCCATCTTGCCGGCTTTGGTGATATCTTCCAGTAAATATTCCAGACGGCGTTGTGACCAGGGCAAAACCTGATCTTTGATTTGATACTGTTCAGCATACTGATTATAGGCTTCCACCCATTGTGCTGATACTGGGATTTTACGTTCCTTGAAGCGATAACGCTGATTGGGGTAGCGGACGAAAATGTATGCTTCTTCTGGATCACTGAGTTCGAGATGATTGGTTTTCAAGTTCAGACATTCACCTTTTTTCATTGCAGTCTCGAGCACGAGCCGCAGTAAAACATAAGGCCGCAGGTCTGGGTTGGCAGAGTTTCGGATGGAATCGGCAGCCTCAAGAGCCACCTGGAGCTCATGTGGTGTAAGAACTGTTGGCAGGGGGCTGGTGACAGTCTTCTGCACAA
>ENA-UOOK01000288-UOOK01000288.1-fermentation-metagenome-genome-assembly--contig:-NODE-288-length-64385-cov-11.819851_pt1 | contig 64385 bp, 61 predicted proteins | sample MGYA00245777_ERZ724023 | MGnify/ENA primary metagenome ERZ724023 (study PRJEB28704, sample SAMN03018312) | fermentation metagenome | biome: anthropogenic terrestrial biome; feature: soil; material... | reverse complement strand
TTTATTCAAAGTCTCACACTGTTTAATTATCTAGGTTCAATCGACCTAATTAATGCTTTAGGTCATTGTGCCTCGTTTTAGGGCACTTGATTAGTATAGCAAAATTTCATTCTTAAGTCAACTACTTTTTAAGCTGAATTTTTATTTATTTTGCCTCACAATTAAATACTATACACATAACTAATAAAAGTGTCAATATGTTTTTATAATAATAAGTTAAGAGCTATATAATTCCATTTTGATACGCAAATATAGTTGCTTGTACCCTATCATTTACATCAATCTTTTTAAATAATTTTGTTATATGATTTTTAACTGTCTTTTCACTAATAAATAATTCTTTTCCTATATCCTTATTGCTACGTCCAGAGGAAATTAAAGTCAAGACTTCATATTCACGTCGTGATAATGACTTTATTTTTTCTAATTCAATATTGCTTTTTTGTATCTTATTATGTACATTTTGAGTTAAAACAGTTGCTACCGCTTGATCTATATAAGTCCTGCCGATACTTATTTCTCTTATCGATTTTAAGAGGGTATTAGTATCACAATTTTTAAACAAATAACCCATTGCCCCTAATTTTGTTGCCGCTATAATAAATTCCCTATTGCGAAGAGCTGTAAGTATTATTACTTTAGAATTTAATCCTTGATCTTTAATAATCTTTAAAACTTCTATCCCACTCATATAAGGAATATCTATATCCATAATTATAATATTAGGATTTAATTCTCTAGCTTTTTCGACTGCCTCTTTTCCATTTTCAGAAGTAGCAATAACTTTTAATTCTTTATCACCTTCTATCAAAGCTTTTAACCCTTCTCTAACTATAGTATGGCTGTCGACTAACATTATATTTATGATTTTAGAAGCCATAACACTCTCCACCTTGAACAAAAAGTATATTAGCTTAATAATAAATCTATTAAGCTAATATACTTATTATAACTCATTTAAAAACTCAATTCTATACTTATTTATATTTTTGAACACAAACCGTATTCTAATTCATACAATTATTTTTCTCGTAAACAAGTTTTCCCTTTTTAATTACTTTTTCTGTATGATTTACACCAAAATGATAAATTATATAATCTAAGTTTGGGGCATCAAATATGACTAAATCTGCATATTTACCTTCCATTAAACTTCCTATTTCATTTTCTAATCCTAAGGCTGAAGCTCCATTTATAGTTACACCGGTTATGACCTCTTCAGGAGTCAATTTCATTATTAACGAGGCAAAGCTCATTACCAATTGTAAATTTTCTGTAGGACAGCTCCCTGGGTTATAATCTGTTGAAATAGCTACCGGAACATTTTCTTCAATCATTTTTTTAGCCCGGGCAAAATGTCCCTCCTGTAAATTGAAACTGGTTCCTGGTAATACATTGGCTATTATTCCCTTTTCTGCCATAGCCTTGATCCCAGCGTCACTTGCCGATATTAAGTGGTCAGCTGTAATACAACCAATTTCAGCAGCTAGTTCTGCTCCTCCTAATGAAACAATTTCATCAGCATGAATCTTAGGAATAAATCCATATTTATTCTTTGCTTCTAACAATATTCTTTTAGTTTGCTCAATTGTAAATACACTATCTTCACAGAATACATCACAAAACTTAGCCAAATCTCTTTTCTTAACTTCAGGTAACATTTCTTTTATTATTATATCTACAAATTCATCAGGATTATCCTTATATTTAATAGGTATAGCATGTGCTCCCATAAATGTTGATACGATATCCACAGGATGATCTTCATTTAGTTTTTTAGCTACCTCCAATTGCCTTAATTCTGTATCAAAATCTTCTATTCCATAGCCGGATTTTGCTTCTACTGTTGTAACTCCAAAGCTTAACATGGTATCTAAGCTTTTATTTGCTTTATCATATAATTCATCAAAAGTTGCATTTCTTGTTGCTTCCATAGTGCTATGGATCCCACCACCGGAAGCTAAAATTTCCAAATATGATACGCCTTTAAGCTTCATAGATAATTCATGTTCTCTCGATCCTCCATGAACCAAATGGGTATGTGCATCCACAAGTCCCGGCGTTACGGTTTTGCCTTTTCCATTTATAAAGACTGTATTTTCATCAATTTCAATATCTGAAGGCAAACCTCCGCTTCCTACATAAATAATTTTATCATTATTTATAGCAACGATACCATTGTTAATTAACCCTACTTCACCTTGTTTCTTGCCTCTTCTAGGATTGTTTTCACCTTTTAATGTAATCAAATTGTCAATATTCTTAATAATTAATGTTGCTCTCATTTTTTCACCTCGCTTACTATTTATTGATGATTATTTATATTACCGAAGGAATTTGTAGATTCTAATTTTTTCTAAAGCCTCATCAATCATTATATTTGATTTAATTATACTTTCATAGATATTTATATCCTAATACATTATTCTATCATCAATTATTTTTGAATTTTTTTACTTATCATATCTCCCTAAAAAAACCACAGACTAAAAATCTGTGGTCAATTTTTATAACGAATAAGAAAGTGCTACTCCGATTAAAGTAATAAAGAACTTTATGTCAAGGATCATGACTATTTATTTATCTTTTTAGTACTCTCCCTTATAACCAATTGTATAGGTAAATTTATACTTTTCTCTTCTATATGCTCTCCTGAAATAACTTTTAATATTCTTCTAATAGCAACTGCGCCTATATCATAATAGGGTTCGCGAATAGTCGTTAATTTCGGTCTATAAATTGAAGCTAATGTTATATCACCAAATCCCGCAATGGAAATATCATCAGGAATTTTTATATTGTTATCTGCGAAATAATTCATTAACCCTATTGCTATTTCATCCTGACAACAAAATATAGCTGTTATTTCATTCTGGTTGACTAATTCTTTTACTTCTTCGCCTATTTCATAGCCAAATGATATTCTATGCCCATTTACTTCATAGATATGGGGCCCTTCATTAATTGAATTGATAGAATCCATATATCCTTTTATTTTACGTTTTTCAATAGTTAAATCGTTGTCCATTGATTGAGTTATATACAGTATCTTTTTATGCCCTAATTCTATCAAATGATTCATCATTTGCTTGCTTGCTTGTGTATAATCCATTGATACAGTTGGCATATCAACTATATCATAATATCTGTTTAAGTACACAAATGGTATCTTGTACTCATTAATGTTGTTGATGACTTCATGATTAACAATCTCCGACACAAGAATAATACCTTCAACTTGCTTAGTTGTTAAAACCTGAATAAATTTAGTCTCTATTTGCCTGTCTCCATAACTACTGCATAATAAGATATCATAATTATACATTCTGCCAATTTCTTCAATTCCTCTGACAATATTTGCAACATAAGAATTTCCTATATCGTCAACGATAACACCAATCAAATTTGATTTCTTTGTAACAAGGCTTCTTGCAACCTCGTTTGGTTTATATCCTAAATCCTCTATAGCCTTAAGCACTCTTCTTCGCGCTTCCGGGCTTACAGGCTTTGAATCATTAATAACCCTTGAAACCGTAGAAATTGATACTTCGGCTAACCTAGCCACATCCTTTATTGTAGCTGTCATATTAAAACCCCCAATCTTATAAATTACTTGTAAATATATTTCCCAGAACACTTGCCAAATTGAAATTATTAAGACTAAATTCTTTTTCTTTTAAAGGAACAGTAATATAAATTACACCTAGGGTAATATCATTTTTAATTAGAGGTAAAACTATTGTAGACTGCCAGTTTGGATTCCCTGATACTTTATCAATGTCTTCCATGGTTTCCCAATCTATTAAAAATTCACCTTTCCTACTATCTATCACTTTGTCAATCAAATGTGAGTTTATTTTATAGGATTCCACCCAATCAGATGTATGTCTTTTTCTAGTTAAAGTTGTTACTATTTTGTCTTCTTCTAACAAAATCAATGAAGCATATTCACCTTCAACAATATTTAATAATTTACCTAAAAATTCATAGTACTTTTTTCTACTGTATTCATTGTTTAAAATCAATTCAGATGTTTCAATAATGGCCAACACATTTCTTGTGTCGATAATAGTATTTCCTGTTATTATACCATATATTTTATCTGTTTTACTAAATACTTTCTCCATTCCATCATTCCAAAATACAACACTATTTCTCGATAATATTTCTTTTGCATAATATAATGCTTGATCAGCTTTATTTATCAATTCTTCCTTAAAATGCCCATGATTTGGATATTGAGAAATGCCTATGCTTACAGTTATAGGATGTAAAACTCCTGGAATTTCAAGTGTTTCGATATTTGCACGTATCTTTTCAGCAATTTCAATTGCATTTTCAACTGAAATATTTAATAAAATTACGATGATCTCTTCTCCGCCATATCTACCTACTATATCGGTGGATCTAATACTATTCTTTATAGTTCTACCGATATGATATAATACCTCGTCACCTTTTATATGCCCATAATTGTCATTAATATCCTTAAATTTATCTATATCAATCATTAAAACACTAAAAACATTTCCTAAATGTTTGCTTGTATTCAATAAATTATCAAATTTATACTCAAGATGCTTTCTTGTATAAAGATTTGTCAATTTATCAGTTGTAGACATTAACTTAAGCTTTTCATTTTCAATATTCAAATAAATCAAATTTGTTAAGCTACGTATTAAACGGCATCTTTTATCATCAAATTGATTTAAAGCGCTAGTTGTCTCCAGATATATATAACCTGATACATCACTATCTTGCAGAGATTCTTGCTTCCTCTTATTAAATTTAATATCATCATAATCAAATATAATAATTGGTACGCATATTACAGCTATTAAATCCTTAGGTAAAAAGCCTACATATTTTTTATTCAAATCTCTTGTTTTTCTATTTATCAGTAAAGGTTCCCGATTTCTTAAGACTTGCATCAAAAATACTTCTTTAGGTAAACTCACATCGTCAGCATTGTTAGATATAATTTCATGATTATCATTTTCTCCGGCGATAATTATATAGCCCCTTTTAGCTAATGTTTCTTGACAAATATATTTAAGAATTAAATGTAAATTATTTTGACAATCTCCATTCAAGTTTAATAATAAATCATCAACGCTTTTTATTTTTATATTTCCATCATTGTTATTGACTAATTCATATAGTTTATTATTATCAATGGAATCGATTATTTGGCTAAAATCAAAATAGACATCAATGTTATCTTGGCTTACTTCCGACAATGGTGTATATTCAATTTTTTTCTTATAAATTAGTTCAACAATATTAATTATACTTTCCTTTATTTTATCCCCATTTTTAGCATTTATTAAACTTGATTGAAGCTCAAAATCATCAATACCTTTCACGCATTTATATAATGTATCAAATGTATTTAACAGTTTTGATAAAGCTTTTATATAATCACAAATATTCAAATAACTCATACTTAAGAAATACTTTAAATCTATATCGTCATTTAAAAATTCAATAGAATTTAAAGATAATAATATATCATCAATACCATGGTAACTTTGTTTTGTTCCTTCTAGCATCAATTCAATGAGTTTACACATGACATTTAAGTATTCATTATTGATATCTTTGCTTAGAACATGATATTTTGTTAATAAAAAATATGCTAAATCTACATCTCTATTGAGTAAGCTTAATTTGCATAAATGTAATATATTTTTTAAATTTTCATATACGATTCCTGCTTCCAGATACTTGGAATTAATATAATCAATTTCTTTTTTATCTATATATCCATTTGTTATATATTCTACAAATAAAATACGCGATTCAGCTCTTAAATGCTCTTTAACATTAAAATTCTTTGAAATATCACTTGACTTTTTTGAATATTCTAAAGCTTGATTATATTTCCCAAATATATAATAAAATTCACCAAGAAAATTATAATACTGGCATAATGTTTCCTCATCCAAAATAGCATTAGCCTTATATAAATTGTTTAAAAAACTATAACAATTATAAGCTTTATCGAATTTATTTGCAATTAAATCTATATATCCTAAATTTATGTATGCTAAAAAAGTAAGTTTATAATCATTAATCTCAATTGCCATTCTCCTAGAGTTTAAGATATAATCTAAAGCCCTATTATAGTCAAGAGAATTAAAATATAACTCCCCTATATTATTTAAAAAGGTCGTTTCTAACTGACTGAATCCGTATATGGATGCTAACTTAAGTCCCTGTTTATAATAGCTCAATCCTTTGTCTATATCCCCATATATCTCGCAGTATATTACCCCTAGATTATTGATAGGTTTAACAATTTCATACATATTATTGTCTTCATCAAAACAATCTCTGCTTTCAATAAAATATTTTATAGCACCTTCTGTATTTCCACGTAAATATTCCATATTCCCCAAAGTTAGATAAATGTTACCTAAATAACTTACTATTCCATATTTTTGAGATAATTCTATTGCCTCATCCATCATTCTCTCAATTTCAATTATATTATTTTGGTTTAAGCACATGCGACATTTAGCCACTAAAGAAAAGATTATACCCTTTGGAATATTATTTTCCCTTGAAAGTCCTTCTAATGCTTCTATCTCTTTTTCTAATTCATCCAACTGATTTGTTCTAAAAAACAATTCAATTCTATAATTTCTAGATTTTATTATATATTCAATGGAATTTGCACTAATAGACAAATTAAATAATTCATTGAGATATAAATTCAGTTTTTCCGTGTTTCCTTTAAATAAAAATATATCTGTCAATATATCCAGAATTTTTAATCTATTCTCTATATCGTCAGCTTCTACAATCAAATATGCTTTTTCCCATAGAACGATCGCATTTAGATTATATTTATTATCAATCTTTTCCGCCTCATCAATGATCAAATCTAATGCCAAATTGCTTTTGTTGGAATTGACAAGATGATATACCAGTTCGTCCATAATAATATTGATCCTATCCCCATAAATTTGGAGTATAACATCTGATGCTTTTTTATGCAAGATTAATTTTTCAGTATCGCTTAGATTCCAATATAAATACCTTTTCAGTTCTTCTCTGGAAAAATTATAATTATAACCCCATTCAACATTATGCTGTTCAATTATTCTATCGTTAATAAGATTACCTATAATTTCATCAAGCCTTGGTGGATACAATTCAGTCATTTTCAGTAATACTTTTTTAGAAAGTATCGTATTAAATACGGATATTATATTTAAAACATTTAAAGAATCATCATCCAGCCTAATCAATTGACCTTTAATTGCATTGAAGTAGTTTGAAGGAAAATTAATCTGTGAATAGTCTTTGCTTTTAATATCCCAATAGCCATCATTTGTTATATACAGTTCTTCCCTATTAAACAAATCATTTATTATAAAATCTATATAACCAGGATTACCTTTACTAATTTTATATAAAATTTGTGAAAAATTTTTTGGTACATATGACATTCCTAATATGGATTTAACCAATAATCCTGTACATTCTTCCGATAAATTCTCTAATGATAAGCTGTCTAAAACCCCTTTTTCTTCCCAATGATTTAACTTGTCCAAAATATCATTGCTGATCATTCCTTCGTTATAGGCAATAATAAAGAATACTTTATTTAATTTACTATATTTCAGCAAATAGTCAATAAAAGAAACAAAAATATCATTACTCTTTTCAAACCCGTCTATAAACAAATAAACTGCCTCGTATTTAGCTATATCATTTAAGTAGTTGCTGATTCTATTAAACAATCTGTATTTTTCGTTAATTTTTCCGAAATCTATATATTTAGATGTTGAATTATCATATAGATCCGGCAATAGCTTTGAGAAGTCTTCTTTATACTTATCTAAATATTCTTTTTTGGAATTTTCTGTTATTTGTTTAAGAAAATTTGCAATATTGTTGACGCCCATTATATCATTAGGTATTAAATCAATTTTATGTACTTCTCTGCCCATCATTCTAAGTCTATATATAATTTCATCAAGGAATCTTGACTTTCCGCTTCCTATATAGCCCTTTATTTTTAACCCTAATAATGTATTTATATTGCAGGTTATATTTGAATCTATTTTTAATATCTTCTCTATTTCATTATCCCTGCCGATAATTTTGGTTTTTAAATATATTGATTCTCTCTCTTCTTTTAAATCATATTTATAATCTAAATTAAAGGCATGGACTATCTTATCAATATGGTCTCTCAATGGAATGCTTCTTTGATTAACATCTAGATTAATTAAATTTTCTATGATACTAACTAAAACACTTTTTTCTTCCCCATTAATCCCAAGTCCTTCAGGTTCTTTATATTCTAAATCATCAGTACATAGTAAATATTTCATTATCATACCAATAGAGTAATAATCAGATCTTTTGTTATTAACATTTAAATTCATTATGACTTCCGGAGCTATGAAGTTTTCCGTATTTTCGTTATATTGTAAACTTATAATTTTTCCCACGATAGAGGAAATATTTAATATTTTTACCCCGGTTTCATGTGAATAATATATATGTTCCGGGTTCAAATATTTATATACGAATCCTCTAAAATGAATAAAATCCATTACTGACATTAAATCAAGTATAATCATCAATTTCTCGTTAAAATCAAGACTTTCACTTACCTCAAACAATGTCTTTGCATCTATAACCTCGGAAGTAGTGAAGAAAAGTCTTGTACTGGTATTTTTTAGATTAATAGTTTCTATAGTATCAAATTCATAACTCTTCAATAAATTTTTATGTCTAATCTGCTCAAATTCAACAAAATTTTCAATAAAATAAGAGATAATATTAGAATTCTTTTCATAATCAATTATCTTAAGAATTTGCTTCTCGCTATTATTCAATAAATCCTCAACTAGATATGATTCATTATCTAACAAGCTCATAATGCGATACCGATTATTGATAAGCTCCATAATATACCCCTTCTTATTTGATAGATTATTGATTCATTACATCATAAAGCCTTCTTAAAACTTTGTTTAACATTTCTTTTTCTTCAGTACTGAAATCATTTAACTTTGACTTGAGAAATTCCCTTCTTCTTTCTAACACCTTTTCCAAAATTTCAAATCCCTTAGGCAATACTTCAATTCTTACGACTCTTTTATCCTTATCATCTTTCTTTCTTATAACCAACTCAGACTTTTCCATTCTGTCAATTAGATCAGTTATGGTGCTATACGCTAATGCAGTTTTTTGACTTAACTTACCTATTGTCATATTTCCATCATTTATTAGGATTTGCAAGGCAGTAAATTGAGGTACCGTAATATTGAAGTCATTTAATATCAATCTGCCTTCCTTTCTAATTATGTGATCAATCTTTCTTAGGTACTTTTCTATATCGGTAACTTGCTCCACCATAATCCCCTCTTATTTAACAAATATTCTTATACCCTTAGACACAACTTCGAACTTTGCCGGTAGTTTACCTCCATATTCTCCATCCACATCTATAGGAACATCTTCTTTGGTATCTATTGATATGGATTTAGTATTAAAATATTTAACATTGGGATGATTAATATGTTCTCCACTGAGTATATTTAAAAATATATTCGCTAACTCTGTCGGTCCTGATTTTTCTATAATTAGTACATCCAGCATTCCATCCAAAACATCCGCTTTAGGTGCTAATTTTTTGAACCCCCCTATAGAAGAGCTATTAGATACCACAAATAACATTATATCATCCTCGCAACTATACTCTTCACTTTCAATCTTCACTCTAATAGGATCAATATTTTGCACTGCCAATTCTTTAAGTCCTTCAAAATAATATGCCATCCTCCCCAGTATAGCCTTTTTTTCAGGCTGTACCTGGTATCCGACATTAGCAAAAATCCCACAGGCTGCTACATTTACAAAATAATCATCATTCACCTTGCCTATATCGATATCAATAATATGTTCATTTTTTACCATTTCAAAAAATTCGTTAGCATTTTTAGGAATATCCAAATATGTTGCAAAATCGTTCACAGTACCTTGTGCCATTATAGCTAACGGAAGCTTATTTTTACTGTTAACAAGTCCTTTGACTACCTCATTTACAGTTCCATCTCCTCCGCATACTATAATCATGTCGAAATCTTCTTCACAGGTTTTAATAGTTTCTTTCATTGCATCATCTTTTTTTTCAGTAAAATATTTACCGACAACATAACCATCATCTAACAACATTTTAACTACAACATCAACTTTTCTTTCCATCATTTGTCTTCCAGATGATGGATTTATAATAAATTTTACCTTTTTCATCTCACAACTCCTGTTTACAAATATTTTAACAATAAAATATATATATTTATTAATAGTATACCAATTATTAGCTTATAAGCAATAAAAATTTTAAAAAGAAAAGAACCCTCTATAGGGTCCCTACTTCTTGCTTAATGCATTCTTAATTATATCAACAACTTCTTTTATCATGCTAACATAATCCATTATATTTTTTGAATTGTATTGAAAGGATAAAGCGGTCTCAGCAATACTATCTGTTACGACATCAACCGTATCATTTACTTTACTAGTCGCATTATTTACTAATTTAGTAACATTTTCGACTTGACCTGATATTTCATTTAAATTCGTGATTATCCCATCCACTTCCGGTGTCACATCTGCAATTGTATCTTTCACTTCTTTTGTTATTGCATTAACATTTTCACTTATTTCAGGCAATTGTTTAATAGTAGTGTCGATTTCTTTAGCATTGGAATCTACTATACCTCTTACTTTGCTTAATAATTTGTTTACGTTATTAAGTACAAAAATCAAATAGGTGCATGCGCCAATACCCAATAAAAATAATATCAACTTAAACAAATCCTGAACAGTAAGGCTCGCATTCATAACATTTCCTCCTTTGTTTAGATTTGTTTAGTCGTTTAATTCATCAAGTATATCTTCGTTACTCTCCTTTAAAATCTCACCCACATTAGCTATCCCTTCGTTAATTTCTTCTTTTATTATTTCAGCGCTTTCATCAATTTCATCTTTCTTTTCCTTTAATTCATCCCAATTTTCTTTGACTTCAGTCATTACCTTTTCTGACCATTCTTTAGTGTTTTCTATCTGATCATTTACATGCACTTTTATATTCTCTGCGACATCCTTCGATATGTTAGTAATATCGCCTCTCGTTTCTTTACCTGATTTTGGCGCAAATAACAGCCCCGCAGCTGCACCTAAAGCAGTTCCGATTGCAGTACCAACTACAACGTTCTTGGCTGCCTCCCTTTTCCTATTCTTTTCAACTTGCTTTCTTTTTTCCTCAATTATTCTATTAAGTTTCAATTTAATTTCCCCTTTCCATTTTCTTACAGCTATTATTATACATTTCTACCCCAAAACTCTTTCTGTAATCATAATTTATAAACTAAGCTTACCTATCTCCGTATTTCTTTTTATAAGTTTCCAGTAAACTAGAAGCTTGAAAACCACACTCCTCTGCAAAGTCTTTAAATAAATCTGCTATCTCAGAATCATCTACCTTTTTTGAAAAAATTTCATAATCCCTTACCATTTCTTGAGCATCTTGTATTTTCTTTTTCAATATGTCCTCAGTAGATATGTTCAATTAAAACCCCTCCAATACATAATATATAGTATCTTCCCTCAATTTTATTTAATTTATGCACTTCATTAGAGATTAAATTTCTATATAAATAAATCGTCTCAATAAACCATTATAATCTTATATCGTAATATGATATAATATTCTAAGCATCTAAAAAAGGAGTGTAAAATAATGTATGATTATCATTTGCATAGTGAATTTTCTATTGACTCAAAAATTCCAATGGAGACTATGGTTCAAGCAGGTATAAATAAAAATTTAAAGAGTTTGTGCTTTACAGATCATGTTGATTTAGAATCTACACCCAATAAAATAGATATCCAATTTAGACCTGATGATTATTTTAAAAATATAAATAAAGTAAAATATAAATATAAGAATTTCATTGAAGTGGCAGCAGGTGTTGAGATTGGTATGCAAAGTCATTTAGGTAAAAGATATGAAGATTTTATAAATAATAACCCTTTTGATTTCGTCATTATGTCTATACATGCTATTGATGGAAAAGATTTATATATTGATGAATATTTAAAGGATAAGGAACCGCTTTTTGCAATTCAAGAATACTATAAGACAATGTACATGTGTCTACAAAAATATGATGAGTTTGATACCTTAGGGCATATTGATTTCATAGATAGATATTTCGATGATTATAAAGATATACCTAAATTTCAAAAATATAGCGATATAGTCGAAGGAATATTAAAGATATTAATTGAAAAAGGCAAAGCTCTGGAAATAAATACAGCAGGTTTAAGATATGGGTTAGGTTATTTTCATCCTAAAATGCAGATATTGAAACTTTATAGAGATCTTGGTGGTGAATTACTGACTATAGGTTCAGATGCTCATACACCTGATAATATAGGATATGAATATAAGTTCGCGGAAAAGGCATTAAAAGAATTAGGTTTTAAGTATATTTATATCTTTAAGGAAAGAAAAAAATTCCCAATCAAAATTTAGATAAAAAATTTCCGCAATGCCGTCCTCTCAACTAATTCACACCCGCCTATCTAAAGGTGGGTTCCTGTCAATACCTTCTAGCGTCCTCTCCAAGGAGGCTTGTTATCCAGCACTGAACCAAAGACTCCCGTGTCTGTTATGTCGGTTGAATTACATGAGAATAACGCACATCGCAGAAACATTTTCTAAATATATTATACATGTTATACACAAAATCTTCAAGAGTTAGTTCCTGATATTATCTAATGATTCAATATACTATTTAATTCATCTTCATTAATAGTTTCTTTCAACAATAATGCCTTAGTAATATTTTCTAACTCTTCCTTTGAATTATTCAATAAATTTATAGTATCTTGATACAAATTTTCTAATATTTTCTTAGTCCTTTCCATCAAAATGCTATTTTCTTTTATATCATTGGACAACAAGACATTGTAATTTACTAACCCATAATCTTCATCCATCCCAAAATTACCAATCATGGATAGCGCATATTCAGTAGCTTTTTCCAAGTCAGATGATGCACCGGTTGTGATATTATTTTTCCCAAATACAATTTCCTCTGCTGCCCTTCCACCCAAAGCCACCATTATATTGGAAAGAATATCCTTTTTGGTTCTATATATCTTATCCGAAGGCAAATTCAAGCTAAATCCGCCAACGCCCTTTGTGCTGGGAATAATACTCACCTTTGTTACCCTGTTTCCCTTATCTACTTTTTTGGCTACTAAAGCATGTCCTGCTTCATGATATGCAGTGATTTCTTTATCTTTTTGATTGATATAGCTTCTATCAATTTTTTCATCACCTACTAACACCTTATAATAAGCCTTGTCAATATGCTCATTCTTAATAGTATCTGATTTTTCTTTAACCGCAATCATTGCCGCTTCATTCAATAGATTTTCTAACTTTGCTCCACTAAAATAAACTGTTTCATTGGCAAGTCTTTTAAAATCTATATTTCTTGCGATGGGTTTATTTTTCCCATGCAATTTTAAAATTTGAAATCTTGCATTTACATCAGGTAGTGCAACTTCAACTTGTCTATCAAATCTCCCAGGTCGTAAAAGCGCCTCATCTAAAACATCCACCCTATTGGTTGCAGCTATTACAATAATCCCTTCATTTTCTTTAAATCCTGACATTTCAGCTAATAGGGCATTTAAAGTTCTGTCTCCTTCCTCACTGCCAGAAACACTACTTCCCTTTCTCTTTTTACCAATGGAGTCAATCTCGTCTATAAATATTACAGACTTACCTGCTTCCTTAGCCTTTTTAAATAAATCTCTAATTCTGCTGGCACCCAATCCCGCATAGACTTGTACAAAGTCAGAACCTGCTACAGCAAAAAATGGAACTTTAGCTTCATTTGCTAAAGCTTTTGCCAATAAAGTCTTGCCAGTTCCCGGAGGTCCATATAAAAGAACACCTCTTGGTAATCTTGCTCCGTATTCTCTATATATCTCAGGTCTTTGAATAAAGTCTACCATTTCTTTTAAAGCTTCTTTAGCTTCGTCGTTTCCGGCTATATCATCGAATGTCACTTTTGCATTTGAATCTTCACTATCAATATTGGACATATTGGCCATTTCTTTTTCAGCTTGTTTTGAAATATTTTTATTGAAATATATTAATATGGACAATAAAAACAGCATAAGTATAATAGGCAGTCCAAAAGTATCAAGGCTATTAGTTTTTTCAACAACCTTAATATCATGCAGCAATAAATCCTTCTTAAAGTCAGCAGTCCGAGGATTGTCAGTTATCATTTCCCTGCCATCCTTTAAGATCACTTTGATTTTAGCATTATTTCCGAGATAAACTTCTTCTATATCCTTATTCTCTAAATATTTTACAAACGTTGTATAAGCTATTTCCTCAGTTTTAGATTTATTTTTTTGAAATACTAAAATACTTGATAACGCAGTAATTGTTATTAACATGATAATTAGAATTACTCTATTTACTTTTATATTAATAACCCCCTTTAGGTTTACATAATATACTGTAATTATAGCATTGGGTAGAGGTTAAGTCTATTTCCTTGATATGGATTTACTGCCTGCATTGACCAAATATACAATTCGCAATGCACAATGCACAGTTCACAATTCACAATTGAAAGAAAAGTGAAGAACTAAGAACGAAGAGTGAAGAGTTTTTGTAACATTTATGGATTTGGAGGCAGATTCATTAAGCAACTTTTGGTAACTGCGCTTAAAAGGATATCACAGCAAAATGTTAATACAATTAACAATTATTAAGGCCGAGCTTTAGGGCTTTAAAAACGGAGATCCTTCTAAAGAAAAGATTATTCTGTCCATCTTAGGATGACGTAAGCAGTGATTATACTGCCCCACCTTCATAATACGCAATTGAAAAAACAGGAGAATCACTCTCCCGTTTTGTTTTTGTTAATAGTTTTTATTACATAATCTAACTTATCATTTTGCTCTTTTGTAAGATATGGTCTAATACTTTGAAGCTTATCAAATATCTCATTATATTGATCTTTGCCTAAAGCTTCCTCCATTTCTTCATTTAATCGAATTATCTCTATGAAAATTTCATCTTCGCTTTTATCTTTATAAGTGTCTTGCAATTCTTCCAGCTTTTCAATTTTGTCATTATCTTTAATTTGATCTTTGATTTTATCAAAGATTATATCCCTCTTATCATCCATTCCAATCCCCCTCATATTTTTTTAACTCAATGGCTATCACCCTATAAGATTTGAGCCTCTTAACAAATTATGTAATATATATGAACATTATTACTTAAAATTTCGTAAACAAAACATTTTAATTGCATATAATAAATTGAATGATAGCGAAGGAGGCCGTATATGGATACCCCTATATTGTTGTTTTTATTTATACTTTTATCAAAGAATAATGAAATACAAAATGTAGATGCTCCTCTACATAAAATTAAAAACTATGTGAATAATATGGAAATAGACTACAAATATACAAGAGAAAAAATTAAAATTGCAAATAAGCTTAGACCTTATGTTCCTAATGATTATATCAAAACCTACGACAAGTCATTAATAGTTACAGAAAAGTTGATTAAGATTGTTGAAGTCCTTGATTATATAAATACCTTAGAAATAGTAGAAGTTGAACCAATGGATTTGCCTCCCATCGAAAAACTTCAACATATTGTAAATATAGTCCAAGAAGAGGCAAAGAATTCTAAGGTGGAAAATTTAGGCATGATATTGGATTTGTTGGTAAATATGGATAATTACAAAAAGGTATTTAACATTCTTACTGCAACGATGAAGGATAAAAAATCTCTCAATGATCCAAACACTTTAATAAAGCTTACAGACACATTTATGGAAGGAAAATCGGATAAAGATAAAGAAAAAATAAAGGAAATGGCTAAAATGTTAGAATTATTTACAATGTTAGATATTCCTTCAGATTCTAAAAGCAAACCTAATGAAAGTTAATTATTTCATTAGGTTTATTAAATTCATCATATCCTCCGGCAATTCTGCCTTAAATTCCATTATTTCCTTAGTTCTTGGGTGCAATACCTTCAAATAATAGGAATGCAATGCTTGTCTTCTGATATACGAGCTAGGCTCATCATAAAGTACGTCCCCTATAATTGGATGACCTATATGGTTTAAATGAACTCGAATCTGATGTGACCTCCCTGTATAAATCTGAACTTCTACCAATGTAGCTTCTCTAAAGCGTTCAACTACCTTGTATGTAGTCAGAGCATTTTGACCATCTTCTGTTACTGCTTTTCTAATGCTTTTTTCTCCTTCTCTTCCAATGGGAAAATCAATGGTTCCATAATCATCTTCCATAACGCCCTTTACAACCGCTAAATATTTCTTCTCGACTGTATTGTTTTCAAATTGTAAAGCCATCTGTTGATGAGCAAAAGAATTTTTTGCCACTACCAATAGCCCACTTGTATCCATATCAAGCCTATTAACAAATCTTATTTTTTTCTTGATCCCGTTTTTTAAAAAGTAATAAGAAATGCCATTTGATAACGTATTTGACTGGTGAGATTTTGTTGGATGCACTACTATATTTGGTCCCTTGTTTAGTATAAACAATGAGAAATCTTCATACACTATATCCAAATCCATGGCCTCAGGTATAATATCTTCTTCCTCATCACCCATATACAAACTAATTATATCATCCTTTGATAAGATTATATTCTTTCTTTGGAATTTACCATTTACATATAATTTTTTATCTTTATATAACCTCCTAAACAATCTGCCAGAAATATCTTTTGCCGATAAAAATTCTTCAAGATTTAAATCATCTGTACTGCTCTTAAATACAATGACATCTTCATTTTCAACAAATAAATTCATAAACACCTCTCCAAAAATATGCTAAATTATTATATAATATACTTATTATATCAGATTTTAATATTTAAAAACGTAATTATGGAGGATGCTATTTTGAAAAGGATTATAAATATAATTTCAAATAAAAATTATCATTCAAGAAACACAACAGTCAAATTAAAAGAAAAATTTGAGAATAAAGGATTTATCGTATCAGAAACTTATAGTCCCAATGCGGAACTTAATATATGCGTAGGTGGCGATGGAGGGTTTTTGCGTGCAGTACATCGGAATAAATTCCCCACAATACCTTTTATTGGAATAAATACAGGTCACTTAGGTTTTTTTCAAGAAATACTTCCTGAGAATATAGATGACTTTATAACAAAATATATTAACAAGGACTATAAAGTGGAAGAAATGACATTGGTTAAAGCCGAAATAGTAACAAATCAAAAATCTTATTTCCTAACCGGGGTAAATGAAATTGTAATTAAAGGGATTAAGTCTAAAGTTGTTCATTTGGAAATATTTATAGATGAAAATCATCTGGAAAGATTTAGCGGAGATGGGATTATTATATCTACACCATCCGGGAGCACAGCATACAATTTCTCCAGTGGTGGCAGTATTGTCTATCCATCTATTGAATCTTTGCAAATAACTCCATTGGCTCCTATCAATTCCAAGGCCTTTAGATCCTTGTTAAACAGTGCAATAATCCCGGGAGATCTCGTCATCTTAGTCAAACCTGAATTGAGGTACGAAAATTCATTGCTTGTCGTAAATGACGGAATGGAATTTAAATACAATAATATTAAAAGAATAGAACTAAAGATGTCTGAAAATAAAATTTATAAGCTAAACTTTAGTAAAGATACGTATTGGAATAATTTAAAGAGTAAGTTCCTATAAATTTAAAAAATGATACCTAGGTATCATTTTTTAAACTAAATCAATGCATCAAATTCATCTACTAATCTCTTAAATAGCTTCATAGCATTGTTAACCGGTTCTTCAGTAGTCATGTCTACTCCTGCTTTTCTAAGTACGTTTATAGGATAATCCGAGCTTCCGCTCTTTAAGTAGTTTAGATAATTATCCACTGCTGCACCACCCTCATTTAATATCTTTTCCGAGAACGATACTGCTGCAGAAAATCCGGTTGAATATTGAAATACATAATAATTGTAATAGAAATGAGGAATCCTTGCCCACTCCATAGCGATTTCTTCATCTATCACTACGTCGGGACCGTAATAGAGTTCGTTTAACTTCTTGTATGTGTCACATAGATAGTCTGCAGTAATTGCCTCACCTTTTTCTAAATGCTCATGTATAAGTTGTTCAAATTCTGCAAACATTGTCTGTCTAAACACCGTTGTTCTAAAGGATTCCAGGTAATGATTTAATAGATATAGCCTTTCATTTTTATCCGTTACATTGTTTAGCATATAGTCAAGTAATATGCATTCATTAGTAGTAGAAGCCACTTCAGCAACAAAGATACTATAGTCTCCATATATATATGGCTGATGCTTTTTAGAAAAATAGCTATGCATTGAATGTCCCATTTCGTGAGCTATTGTAAATACGTTATCCAAAGTTTCATGATAGTTTAACAATATATATGGATTGGAATCATATGAACCGCTTGAATAGGCTCCCGAGCGTTTACCTCTATTTTCATAGATGTCAATCCATCTGGAATTGAAGCCTTCATTTATACCTTTTAAATATTCATCCTTCAAAGGCGACAATGCCTTTTTGACGATTTCAACCCCTTGCTCATATGGAATGTCGAAATCAACGTCTTTTACTATTGGAACATATAAATCATACATATGAAGTTCATCTAAATTTAAAGCTCTCTTCCTGATATCCATATACTTATACATGATGTCAAGATTGTTGTGAATAGCATTTATTAAATTATCATATACAGTTAGCGGTATATTGTTTTCGCTTAAAGAAGCTTCTCTGCTTGATGAGAAATTTCTCAAATTTGCATTAAATATATGACTCTTTAATTCTCCATTTAAGGTTGCAGCAAAAGTATTTTTGTAGTTCTTATATGTTTCATATAGACTTTCAAAAGCAGTTTTTCTAACTTCTCTGTTCTTAGATTCCATTAATGGTATGAAATTTCCTTGTGTTATCTCAACATCCTTACCATTTTCATCTTTAATTACCGGAAATTTTAAATCAGCATTATTCAACATTGAATATATTTTTTGTGGCGAGTTTGCTACCTCACCCATTTGGGCTAATATGGATTCCTCTCTGGCAGATAATATATGTTCTCTCATCCTTAAGATATCATCTAAGTAATGTTTATATAATTTTAATTCCTTTTGTTCATCCATATAAGTATTTAGTTTGTCTTCATTTAAGGTTAAGATTTCAGGAATTAGAAAAGATGTTTTTTCTTCCACCTCTACGTATAAGCTTAAACCCTTGCCTGACAACTCTTGAGAACTTCCCAGCCTTGTATCTTCATCAAGCTTCATATGTGTGTAAACATATAAATTCTCAACCAGCCTATATAATTCATCCCGTTTTTTTAAAGTGTTGAGCAAATTTTCACTGGAGTTTACAACTTTTCCTCTAAATTCTTCAAATTCCTTTGACAATTTCACACATTTTTTGTAATCCTCATTCCAAGCATCCACGCTTTCATACATGGATTCTAAATCCCATTTATATTCATTAGGAATATCCTTTCTTTCTTGGATTTCTTTGGCTACCATATTTTTTCCTCCTTAAAATTTAATATTATTTAATGCATATATAATCAAATCTCTCGCTATAGGAGCTGCTGATCTGCCACCTGAAGAACCTTCTTCCTCTAAGAGAACTGTTACCGCTATCTTGGGATCATCTGCCGGGGCAAAACCCACAAACCAAGCATGTGAATTTCCGGATGCATTTTCTGCTGTACCGGTTTTCCCTGCAACTTGAACATTTTTTATACTTCCATTCTTTCCGGTACCATATTTTATTACATCTATCATCATATCCTTGACTTTATCTGCCATAATGCTGCTAGTGCCCCTTGATAGGGTTTCCGTTCTAGTTGTTTTTAACATTTTCCCATCTTTCGAAACTATGTTTTTAACTAAATATGGTTGAACAACTTCTCCATCATTGGCAATCCCCGATGCAACCAACAACATATTGAGCGGAGTTGCCAATACCTTTCCTTGGCCTATTGACGCAGCAGCCAATCCGGTCTTGTCAATATTTTCATTGACCGGAAACGATGATGTCTTAACGGGTAAATCAAAAGGAATCTTATTATTGAACATAAAACCTTCAGCCACTCTACCTAAAGTATCCCTCCCTATTTCTGTTGATTTACTAGTGAAATATGTGTTACAGGAGTTTACTAATGCACTTTTTAAATTCAAATGCCCATGTCCTTTACCTTGATAGTCTGTAAATGTATACCCATGGACATTTACGCTCCCGACGCAATCATACTCTAAATCCAAATTGCTTGTATTTAGAGCTCCTATCGTAGTTATAAGCTTAAAGGTGGATCCAGGCGGATATAATCCCTGAATTGCCCTATTCAAAAATGGGCTGTTGGGATCTTCGGCAATCTCATTCCAATCCTCTTTAAGCCTTGAGGAATCAAAGTCCGGAAGGCTTACCATAGAATATATTTCACCGGTCTTTGGATTCATTGAAATTACCGTACCCTTTTTTCCTTTTAATAAGTTTCTGGTTTTTTCTTGCAAACCATGATCTATAGTAAGTTCTAAATTGTTCCCAACGGTGGATGGTGCAACTATATTTATGATTTCATTTATAGCTGAATTCTCATTGATATTTAAAAGTTGGCTATTATATGTTAACTCCAAGCCTGCTTTACCATATTCTCTATAGCTATACCCAATAATATGACTGTAAAGTCTGCCGTATTTATAATATCTTTTGATTTCATCTCCTTGTTTTTCGCTATAGGCAAGGACAGTTCCGTTTCTGTCAAGAATCGAACCTCTTACTATATTTTCTTCATTTATCCAAAGCCTTTTATTATAAGAATTTTGTTTTATCTTTTCAGCCCTAAATACTTGAAAATAGCTCATATATCCTACTAATCCAATGAACGATAAACAAAATACTATTAGGACGCTTATTATCCTTTTATTCTCCAATTTCATAATGTTCATCCTCCAATCCCAAATCCTCTGATGCCACTTGAAGAACCCCTAAAGCTATAAAATTAGAGAGCATAGAACTCCCGCCATAGGATACAAAGGGCAACGTAATTCCAGTTAACGGAATTACCTTAAGCACTCCTCCTATTATCACAATCGATTGAATTCCAAACAATACACTTATACCCAAAGCCAGAATCTTATAAAATTTATTTTTTTGTCTTAATGCTATCTTAAAACCTCTATAAACCAATATCAGAAAAAGCATTATAATGCCTATTCCGGTGAACAAACCCATCTCCTCGCAGATTGCTGAAAAAATAAAATCAGTATCTGCATGAGGTATAAAATATGGGTACCCCAATCCTAACCCGGTGCCAAAAAAACCTCCTTCGGCTATGGCAAACAACGACTGAATGATTTGATATCCTTTATTATCAATATATGGCCAAGGGTTCAGCCAAGTAACAAATCTTACCTTCACGTGGTCAAAGACTACATAACCTAATAGACCCCCCGCCAAAAAAAGTCCTATATTCAAGAAAATAAGTTTTCTATCTTCCTCATAAATATACTGTAATGCCAAAAATATTACATAAAATAAGACTGCCATTCCTAGGTCTTTTTGTAAAAAAAGCAAAGCTATAAATGAATATACTATACCAACTAAATAATAATTTGAATATTTGATATCCTTATATTTCTCTTTATTTGAGTAAAATGATGCTATAATGAAAATCAATAATAATTTTGTAATTTCGGCAGGTTGAAAACTAATCCCCCCTATTTTAATCCAATTTTTTGCGCCTTTTATTCTGGAGCCCAACACAAAGGTAAACAAAAATAATAAATATGACAACCCCAGATATAAAATACCCCAATTTCTCCAACCCTTTATATATCTTAGAACAAAATAGGTTAAATAGAATGTCAATATGCCTATTGATATCCATAACAATTGCTTAACGCCAAGACCTTCGTCTATTCTATATATCATAATAAGTCCAATGGAAAGCAGCATAGTAACTATTAAAAAAATATATTGATCTCCGTCTGATATTTTCAATAAAAGGAAGTTGGACAAATATATGATAAGTACCAATCCTATTGCTGTAATATAAGTAGACTTTTCGAGAGAATCCCACTGATATAAAAATAATAAGGACAAAGATAATACTTCAAATAGAAATAATAAATTCCTAGGTTGTCTGCTTTTAGCTCCTTTTTTAATCATAAAAATTCTCCTATCATTTATTTACAAATAGAAATTCTATATTGCTAATCTTAATAATATCGCCATTTCTTAATTTGACAACATCCTCAATCTTTTCCTGATTTAAATAAGTCCCATTAGCACTATCTAAATCTTCCAGATAATAATCTCCTTCATCTTCAATTATTTGAAAATGTCTTTTAGATACGAAGGGGTCTTTAATGTAGATATCATTGCTTTGATTTCTACCGAAAGTAAGCTTTTCATCTATAGTATAATATTCACTAATCTTATATGGTAAATCCTCCATCTTGTTTATCAATTTCAAATAAGCAGAATTGTCTGTATCATCATAATTCATATTTCCAATATCTAAATAAATTAGCCTGATTATGCTAAAAATAAACAAATATATTATAATAATAAAAATGTATTTGAATACTAACGATAATATATTAAACACTTACATGCCTCCTTCCTTTGAACTTATACTACCACATAGTGAACCCAATTGGAAATATTTTATTGCTTCTATTTAACTTTAGTAAGAAATCTGATAATATATATTTATGATAACATAGGAGGTATTTAAATGAAAAAGTTAAAACGTTCCAGAAATAAAGTTTTAATGGGTGTATGCGCCGGTTTTGCCGAATATTTTAACATTGATCCTGCAATAGTTAGAATTATTTGGCTAGTACTAAGCTTTGCATCTTTCGGTACATTTGGAATCGCATATATAATCTGTGGTGTCGTAATGCCTGAAGATGATGACGTCATATATCAAGATGATGAAAATTATAGTGCAAATAATAATACTTCTTTATTTATAGGCATCGGTCTTGTTCTGCTTGGAGCTTTCCTCTTAGCTAAAGTAATATTCCCAAGATTTAGTTTTATGATAAGAGATTTATCCAAATTTTGGCCGGTATTGCTTATATTATTGGGCATATATATACTTTTTAACCGAAACAGCGAAAAATAGAAAGGCTGATTTTTATGAAAATAACAGATATAAAACCTCAGAAATATAAAAAACGCGTAAATATATATGTTGACGATAAATTTGCATTTGGACTTTCGGAGGAGTTAAAATACAAATATGATCTAAAAATTGGTGATGATGTTGATGATGAATTTATTCAAGATATTTTATTAGCGGAAGAATTAACCAAGTCAATAAATTATGCTTTAAAACTATTAACCTATAGACAAAGAACGGAAGAAGAGCTTGTTAGAAGTTTAAAGCGAAAAGGTTTTGACGAATTCTATATAGAAAAAACAATGGAATACTGTAAAAATAATAATTATATAAATGATATTGAATTCACCAGAAGTTTTATAAATGATAAAGTAAATTTAAATAATTACGGCAGTGAAAGAATTAAATATGAATTGCTGAATAAGGGTATCACAAAGGAGATTATCGACAGAGAATTGGATATGGGTGAAGAATACCAATATAAGAATGCAATGAAATTGGCAGAAAAAAAATTGAAATCATACGAAGGACAAGAATATGCTGCAATCTATAGAAAATTAGGGGGCTACTTACATCGAAAGGGTTATCCTTATGATATTGTTTCTAAAGTATTGCGTGATACTTTAAACCAAGGGTAAAGATATGTATTATGTATATATAGTTAAATGCAGTGACAATACGTTGTATACAGGATATACCATAGATATAGAAAAAAGACTTGAAAATCATAATTCCGGAACCGGAGCAAAATATACCAGAGGAAGAACCCCTGTCGAACTTGTCTACCTTGAAAAATATAATACTAAAGGCGAAGCATTGAGAAGAGAAGCATTTATTAAAAGTCTTCCAAGAAAGAAAAAATTCAAACTAATTGAAAGCGAGTGATAATATGACTCTGTCATATGAGAAACTGGAGTCTTATCCAATAATTGCGTCAGTTAACAATTTAGACAATTTAGAATTAGCAATAGAATCACCTTGTGATAATATATTCTTATTGACAGGCAATATTTTCAATTTAAAAGAAATCTCTCAAAGGGTTAAAAATAATGACAAAGATCTGTTCATATATGTTGATGCAATTGATGGGTTTTCTAAGGATACATGGGGGCTTGAGTATATTATAAAAAATATATACTTAGATGGTATTATCACAAGAAAAAAAAATCTAATAAAATTGTGTAAAGATATGGGGGTTTTTACAATTGAAAGGATTTTAATATATGATACAAACTCTCTAAACGAAGGCTTAAATTCCATTAGAAGTTTACGTCCCAATTGCATAGAAATATTGCCTGGAATTATTAATGAAGTTATAAAAACTTTTTCCACCGAATTGAAAATCCCTATAATAAGCAGCGGCCTGATTTCACGATCGAAAGATATTGAAAACAGCTTAAGTGCAGGTGCAATAGCTGTTTCATCTTCAAATATTAATATGTGGCATCTTTATACTTAGGGTCATTATAATTAGACCCCAAGTATTAATATTCCAATTTTACTCCATCTTTTTTTATAACTTCCTCTTGCCATATATTCGAATACCTCCCAACAGCCCATTCGGACATTATAATCTTTGAATCATAAGGAAGCTTAATTCTAGCAATAGGGCTATTTACTATTCCTTCATCTTGCATTGAATATATTACAAGATGGGAACTGGTTATAACTACTATAAATTCCTCATTTGGAGATGAAAACACATCTACAACATCCGGTATCATAATTCTAATTGCATCCCATGGTATAGACAATTCGTCAAAACTAACCATTTCCTTTGGAGGAATTGCCTTTATATTGAAATCCTTATATAGTTCTTCGTCGTTTTGCTTATAGTTTATTCTACCTTTCAACGTCCAAAATCCATTTCTTCTTATTACGCCTACATTCTCTTCATTTGGTATGATGGAATTATCTAAACTTACAACGCTGCTTGCCCCTTCATAAAAAATATCCATCCCCTCATCTCCGATTAAATCGGATAGCTTTATTGGTTTTTTCTCACTCAAATTGTCAATAGCATATACCTGTAATGTTTTTCTTGAGTTTCTATCCAAATCCGTATTTTCAACTGATATATAATCATTTCCTACAAAGAGAATATTTTTTAAGATACTAGGCAAGCTGATATTGCTTTGAGAAAATTCTCCTCTTATTCCAAATATTCCAAAATATTCTTCTCTATCATCCAAAGTAGCGAGGTTTTCTTTTAGTTTAAACTGCGGAGTTGCTATCAATTCATCATTTACTGCACCATTATTTGAATCTCTAACACTGTCGATTACCCAAAATCCATTTTTCCTAGGTACCAGCAATTGATCCAATTCATATATATCCGTTATTTCCTTATTTTGACTGTTTATCCATATGGTTTTATAATCCCATTTAGGGACTTGGTTTTTTTCATCAAAAATTGGAATCTTTAATCCCAGCAATACTCCTGTTTGCAAATCCTCTTCTTCTACAGCCCCAAACGTTTTAAGCATACTCTTTTCCACATTGATATATCTATTTATTTCTTCAATACTTACTTCGTCTACAGTTTTTACCATCTTATAAAAATGGTCTTCTATATTTACAAACATAACGGAATCACTATATTTTATAAATTCATTAAAATATTTATTATCATCCATTACAGTGATGACTTGAATTTTTTCGTCTGTAATTCCCAAATTACTGGGGCTGGTTTTATATTTATACAGCAGATAATCGTAGGTTTTTACCTTTTTAAGCTTAAAAGAAGGTTTAAGCGTATATGATTTGCCCAATACGGCTCCATCTTTGTGAAACAATGCCTCTTCACCAATTATAGAGTCCGCATCTTTGTTTTTTGTACTATTGATAGGTTCCATTTCTTCTTCTATTACCCATTTACCTTGTATCGGCGGCATGTTGTTATTTGGTGCAACTATTCTATCATCTACCTCTCCATCTCTAACACCGCAGGAAGGTAGAACTAATAGAATCATTAAAACAAGCATAATTAATATAATTTTTTTCATGACTTTTCCTCCTCTAGTGGAAGCTTAATGGTGACTTTTGTTCCTCTTCCTAATTCTGATTCAATATCAAAGGTTCCACCATGCAAGTTTACTATTTCATCAGCAATAGATAATCCAATTCCACTATGAGATTTGCTGTTTTTACCCTTATAAAATTTTTCCTTGACATTTGGCAAATCAATCTCATTAATGCCCATACCAGTATCTTCTATTTCAATAAATATTGATTCACTATCCTTATATGCCTTTAAACTTACATTTCCACCTTCGTCGGTAAATTTAAATGAATTATCCAAGATATTTATAAGTACCTGTTTTATTCTATTTTTATCGCCTATCATAAAGGTAATATTATCATCTATATCGACCTTGAAGTCAATTTTTAAACTTTCTGATCTTGGAGTTAACTGTCTTCCTATCATTTCCAATGTATCTTTTATATCAAATTGCTCTTTCTCCAACCTTATTCGACCTGATGTAAACCTAGAAAAATCTAAGAGTTCTTCAACCATAAGTGTCAGTCTGTCGCTTTCGGCCTCTATAATCCCCAAACCATCCATCAATAGTTCTTTATCTATATCATCCCCGGATTTTAGCGTTATAGCCCACCCTTTTATTGAGGTCAACGGAGTTCTTAACTCATGGGACACCGATGAGATAAAATCATTTTTTATTTGTTCTTTTCTAAGTATTTCATCTGCCATATAATTTAATGTTTTTGCCAGCTGTCCAATTTCATCATTCGGCTTTAAATTGCTTCTTACCTTAAACTGCCCGTCAGCCATTTTTTCAGCAACTGCTGTTACTTCTTTTAGAGGCTTAATAATTGAATTTGCAAGAAATAAGCTAACCAAACCCGAAGTTATGATAACCAATATCCCTGTTGCAATAAGAAATTTATTGATTTGATTTATAGTTTCATTTGTTTTTTCTAGCGAAGAAATAAATCTTATAATTCCAATCGTTTTTCCTTGGGATACTAAAGGTCTTGAAACCGCCATTATAGGCGCTTTATCATATGCTACATTTCCCACCCATACTCCCTTTCCAGTTTCAATGGCTTTCTCTATATCGGGATATTTATAATCATCATCACTGCTAATGCCAAGGGAATCCGCAAGAAGTTCACCATCTACGGTTAATACCTGAACTTGAGCGTTGGTATGCTGCCAAAATATATCTATATCATCTATAACTGCATCTTCTAAAGGGGTGGACGAAAAATACCTATAATAAAATTTTGTGGAAAACTCTATCTGATTTGATAGTATGTCCTCCACATTTTTGTAATAATAGCTCTTAATCCCATTTATAAGGACTACTTCCAATATTAAAACCGTTATAAGAATTACCAACATAAAGCTACTAACTAGTCTACTCTTAATACTTTTTTTCATCTATATCTCCCAATTTCAACTTTTCCACCTATAACCTATGCCCCATACTGTCTCAATATAAGTGGGATTGCTTGAATCCAGCTCTATTTTTGACCTTAACCTTCTAATATTTACATCTACAATTTTAGAATCTCCAACAAAGTCATATCCCCATACAATATTTAATATCTCATCTCTTTTAAATGCTCTCCCGGGATTTTCCATAAACAATTTAGCTATTTGATATTCCGTAGGTGTAAGTTCTATCTCTTGATCCTCTTTGAAAAATTTTCTGGAATATTTATCAATCTTAAACGGTTTGATTACCAGTATACTATGGTCATCATCGTCTGCTACATCCAATCTTCTTGCTAAGGATTTTACCCTAAGCACCAATTCCATTGGATTAAATGGCTTTGTTAAATAATCATCTGTGCCATATTCCAAACCCATGATTTTGTCAATGTCTTGACTCTTTGCCGTAAGCATTATAATGCCTATATCAGGGAACTCTTTTCTTAAGATTTTGCAGACTTCATAGCCATCTATACCGGGCATCATTATATCCAATACGACTATATCTATCTCTCCCTGCCTAGCAATGTCAATTCCTTCTTCTCCCGTAGAGGCTTCTTTAACGATAAATCCGGCTCTATCTAGGTTTATCTTAACAAATTTTCTTATGGAGTCTTCATCTTCAACTATCAATACAGTCTTATCCATTGCCTTCATCCTATTCATAATTTTCTAATTTATCAAATTCATAACCTTGGTTTATTAAATATTCTATAATATCGCTTAAGGCATCAGCAGTTGTGTCTTTTGCATCTGTATCATGCATTAAAACTATAAGTTTCTTTTTATTCTTTGAAGTATCCTTAAATCTTTTTATTAATCTATCTTTAGAAAATCTTTTGCCTTCAGCATCCCCATTTAATGAATTCCAATCATAATACTTATACCCGGCATCAACAGCAGCTTTTATGAACTTACCATCTTTGCCAAAGGAACCTCCCGGAAATCTAATGAGTTTCGAATCAAAATCTTCCCCTAACACATCTTTCAAAATATCATTTGTTTTATTGATCTCCCCTATAAAATTGGAAGTGTTCTTATATATATAGCTATAATTATGCGAATATGAGTGATTCCCAATGCTATGACCCTTTTGATATATTCTTTGCAACATTTCAGGATGTTTTTCCGCCATTCTCCCTATGACAAAAAATGTGGCCTTTATATCATATTCATCAAGTATATCTAAAATCCTGGGAGTAACTGTCAATGAAGGTCCGTCATCAAATGTAAGATATGCAATTTTACCATCCGTTTTTCTTTTATCCTCTGAATCCTCACTGTTATTACCTTGATCAAATTTTTCTTGTTCTTCGATTTCTAACTTTTTAGCCATTTCAATTCTCTTTTTTTCCAGCGCTTCCTTGGCTTTTTCTTCTTCTATCAATTTAATCTCTCTATTTATAAGGACATTAATAGGATTATTATCCAACATTATTCCTAAAGTGTCAACAATATCAACAGCTTCAACAACATTTTTTTTAAAAATATTCGATATTCCAAAATTTAATGACAAATTCCCAATAAACACTGCTCCTAAAATAATGGATATAGTTACAAACCCCTTCTTAAATAATTTTCGTTTCTTCATATTAAGCGCCCCTTATTTATGTCATAGATTACTCAACTCAATCTTATTATACATTCTTACCCCAATAGTTACAAATCAATTAATAATAAATGACAAATAAATTACAAAAACCAAATAGGCTGCTAACAGCCTATTATAGCGGATAATAATATGGATTAAAAGGATACTGCCCGTAATTATTTCTTCTTAACAACTCACTGATTAGGAATATGGCAATTAAGTCTCTTGTAATTCTTCCCCTCCCATAAAACGGTCTCTGAGCTGATCTTATTCTTCCCTTGCCTTTTCTTTCACTCGGGTCCTGATAGAGCTCAGGACATTCTTTTGCCGTTTTATAAAAAACTTCATCAATCATAGCATCCAGCTCATCTTCTGAAATATTGTCAATTGAATAATCCTCTCCTAAATGTGAGTTTATTGTTTGAATTATCTTAGGATAAACTCTGTAATAAATCTCCGGGTAATCTCTATACATAATTATACCTCCCCATTTATATTCACTATATCATATGAAAGGAGAGGTTATATTGACACTACATATTGCTATGCCATATTTTTAAACTGTGACTTATAGAGTTTTGCATAGAGATTGCCTTCATTTAATAATTTTTCATGATTCCCTCTTTCCACAATACCTTCGCTGGTTAATACAAGAATTTCATCAGCATTTTTAATGGTGGATAATCTATGAGCTATTACCAATGTTGTTCTATCTTTGGATAGTTCCTCTAGTGATTTCTGTATCATAATTTCGGTTTCATTATCAAGGGCAGAGGTAGCTTCGTCTAGGATAAGCAATGGAGGGTTTTTTAAAAATACTCTGGCGATAGAAATTCTCTGTTTTTGACCGCCTGATAGCATAGCACCTTTTTCCCCTACATAGGTATCATAACCATGAGGAAGATTCATGATGAAATCGTGTATCCTAGCTTTTTTGGCAGCTTCAATAACTTCTTCATCTGTTGAATCAGGTTTTCCATATAAAATATTTTCCTTTATGGTGCCAGTAAATAAGAACACATCTTGTTGTACCAATCCTATGTTTTTTCTTAATGACTTTAATTTAATATCTCTTATATCAATATCATCTAATAATATTTCACCGGAATTTATATCATAAAATCTTGGAATCAAATGACATAGTGTTGTCTTTCCGGCTCCGGATGGCCCAACCAAAGCCACTGTTTTGCCCGGCTCTATTTCCATATTCAGATTTGCCAGAACAGTTCCATCTCCATTTTGATAGCTAAACGAAACATCATGAAATTCTATTTTCCCCTTTACTTCTTTTAATTCTATTGCATCAGTTTTGTCTACAATATCAGGCTCTATATCCATAATTTCTAGAAATCTTTCAAATCCTGTCATTCCATCCTGCAACTGTTGGGTAAAATCCGCTAGCTTTTTAATAGGTTGCATTAAGAAGGTCATATACAAAGTGTACGCAAACAAATCCCCTACTCCTATAACCTCATTGTATACAAAATAACCCCCAATAGATATAACTAGCAGATTCAAAATATTGGACATAATCTCAATACCTGAAATAAACTCTGCCATTACCCTGTATGATTCTCCTCTTGCCTCTGAAAAGGCTATGTTCCCTTCATTGAACTTCTCAATTTCATAATCCTCATTTGTAAAGGATTTTGCGACTCTTACTCCTGAAATACTGTTTTCCAATTGAGAATTGACGTTAGCTATTTTATTTTTCACCTTCTTAAAGGATGCCTCCATTTTATTTTTTTTAGAAATTACAAAGAAAATCATAAGCGGAATAAAAGCAAAAAGTATTAGAGTCAATCTCCATTCGATTGATAATAAAACAACAAATGAACCTATAATCATTATTGATGATATAAATATATTCTCCGGACCATGGTGAGCTAATTCGGTTATATCCCTTAGATCATTTACTATCCTCGACATTATATTTCCCGTCTTAGTGTTGTCAAAATAGCTAAAGGACAGAGTTTGTAAATGTGAAAATATATCACCTCTCATATCGTGCTCAATTTTTACTCCCAATAAATGCCCCCAATAAGCTACGATATACTGGCTTATATAGCGTAAAATAAACAAGAAAGCCATTACAATGCTCCATCTTAATAATAAGTCCATCCTGCCTGCAGGAATTATCTCATTTATCATCTTTCTAGTAAAAATCGGAAAAATTAAATCAATAATAGAAATTAATAAAGCAAAAAACATGTCTATAAAAAATAGTCTCTTATGTGGTTTGTAATATGCGATAAATCTCTTTAACATTTCGTCTCTCCTTGTATGAATTATAACATTATAGTTATTTTATATGATTAAAAACAATCTTTGCGGCACCAATAATGCCCGCATCATTTTGATAAATAGCAGGTACTATTTTTAGTCCTTTATCATCATTTATATATTCTTTATAATATTTAATCATTTTTTCCCACCAATACTCTCTTGAGTTGATTACTCCGCCACCAATAATAATCCCCTCCGGATCAAATATATTTTTTAATGATACTATATATATAGCCAAATCTTGGGTGAATTTATCAACTAGTTCTCTATCGACATCATTTGTTAATGAATCTTTGAAAATGTACTTTCCCTTTTTGAACTTGCCCGTCATTTCTTCATATATTCTTTCCACTGCAGCGCCTGAAATATATCTCTCAACGCAGCCTTTCTGCCCACAGTTACACTCTCTACCATTAGGATATAGTATCGTATGACCTAATTCTGCGCCCTGAAAATTGTTCCCGTTCCATATGCCTTCCTTTTCTGTATATATGCATCCTCCAACTCCCGTTCCCAGGGTAAGCATCGCAAAACTTCTGAATCCCTTTCCTGCTCCAATCCAGCCCTCACAAATACCGGCCACATTGGCATCATTTTCTACAAAGATTGGTAAATTGGGAAATTCCTTGGATAATTCGCCTTTTATATCCGTATGAGCCCAGTCTTCTATGTTACCACCAATGTCTAAAACTTTACCCTCATTTGAGTCTATAAACCCGGGAGAGCCTAACCCTATACCTATTATGTCATCACCTAATAAGTCTTTTATAACCAATTTTATCCTATTTAAAACTTCTTTTTTACCTACCTTCTTACCGGTATCCCTTTCTGCCTTTCTTATAATCTCGCCATGAGCATTAACTACCCCACCTTTGATACTTGTCCCACCAAGATCAATACCTATTGTATTTTCCATTGCTCATCCCCCTTATGATATTTTTTCATTCAATTTATTTATTCTGTCAATGACATCATTAATATCTATATTTTCAATTTTATCATCTTTTAGATTGTATTTATCCTTTAAGCTTAGTATTCGGTATACTTTTTTATCAATTTCATCTATAGATACCTCTCCTTCTTCAATACCCATTTTAATAGCATCTAATACAATTGATGGATTATCCGCCTCATGGCACACCAGTATTATATCTCCTCCGGATTTTAAAAATTCAATTGCTCCCTTACCAATAGAGTAATTTTCGGTGATAGCACCCATTGTTATGTCGTCTGATACAATTACACCATTGAAGTTTAGCTTTTCTCTCAAGAGCTTATTGATTATTTGGCCGGACATAGAAGCCGGATATTTATCATCTAATTGCGGGAATAAAATATGCGCTACCATTATCATATCAGCGTCTTTATTAATTGCTTCCTTGAATGGATATAATTCTAAATTTTCCAGTTCATCTAAAGATTTATCTATCCTGGGCAAATCCAAGTGAGAATCAACACTTGTATCTCCATGCCCGGGAAAATGTTTAACACTTGAAATAATCCCTTCGGAATGTATCCCATCCATTACGCTTATGCCGTTTTCCACTACCTTTTCAACTGTATTGCCATAAGCTCTGTCTCCTATGATAGGGTTTTTAGGATTAGAATTTATATCCAAAACCGGAGCAAAATCAAGATTGAATCCCAGCTTTTTTAAACTCAATCCCAAGATTTTACCATACTCAAACGAAAGTTCTTGATTGCTTTTTTCTCCTAATTTCTTGGCAGTTGGCAGCTTCCCGTAAATTTGGGACAATCTGCTGACTGCTCCTCCTTCTTCATCAATTGATAGAAATAAAGGTATTTTATTAGAAGAATTAGAATTTTTAAGTTCATTTAGCAAATTTAAAACTTGATTTTCATTGTCTACATTTCTGGAAAAAAAGATGAATCCACCGACCTTATTATTTTCAATCTGGTGTATATCATCTTCATTGATTTCAAGTCCTTCTTTTCCCACTATAATCAGCTGCCCGATTTTCTCTTCTAAAATCATATTTTTTATCATTTCTTCTATTTTGTCAACTTCTGCTATTTCATCATCTATAGGATTTTCCTGTACGATATCACCGTTATTATTTTCATTGCCCTCTATTTTCCCATTTTCCTTTTTACACCCTGTCATTATTAAAATTAAAATTAACAGTAATATTTGATATTTATTTTTATTCATTAGTTTTTAATTCCTCTCTTGTGTTATTGCAATTATAAATTGTGAATTGTGAATCGTGAATTATAAATACGTTCTATATTAAGATTACCCCATAATGAACTTTATTTCAATCCTTTCTTCCACTTTTCAATTTCTATTTCATTTCCAAAAATGTAATGCCCGTGCCTTATTTCCACCCATTTGGGTTTGTCTATTGAATAGTCATGGATATTTGAATTATACTCTATAAGCTTCTTCTTTCTTTCTCTTTTCGGATCCGGCAAAGGTATACTGGACAGCAATGCTTTCGTATAAGGATGTAAAGGATTTTTAAAAATTTCTTGCGTATCAGCTAATTCCAGAATTTTACCCTTATGGATTACTGCAACCCTGTCGGTTATAAACCTTACAACAGACAAATCATGAGCAATAAAAAGATAAGTAAGCCCTTTTTCACGCTGCAATTCTGAAAGCAGATTTAGTACTTGTGCTCTGATAGACACATCCAACGCCGATATGGGTTCATCTGCTATGATTAATTCCGGCTCCATAATGAGAGCTCTAGCCACACCTATTCTTTGTCTCTGACCTCCGGAGAATTCATGGGGAAATCTGGATGCAAATTCCGGAAGTAATCCTACATCCATCAAGGATTTGGCCACCTTTTGTTTCCTCTCTTCCTCTGATTTATAATTTTTAATATTGTATAGGCCTTCCGATACAATATAGTCCACCTTGGATCTTTCGTTTAAGGAAGCTATAGGGTCTTGAAATATCATCTGAATTTGCCTTGTAATCTCTTTATCTAACTGAGGATCTATTTTCCCGGATATTTTTTTCCCTTTAAATATAATCTCTCCATCCGATATTTCATTTATGCGGACTATGGCTCTTCCTATGGTTGTCTTTCCGGATCCTGACTCCCCTACCAATCCAAAGGTTTCACCTTTATATATATGAAAACTTACACCGTCTACTGCTGTGAATTTATTTTTTTTAGCTCCAAATTCAACTTTTAAATTTTTAACTTCCAATAAAATTTCTCTGTCCATTATTTAGCCTCCCACTCTTTACGTAACAGCCTAATTGATTGAGGTGGTTCCAGTTTTGGAGCCCTTTGATCCAATAACCATGTCCTAGCTTTGTGAGTTGGGCTTACATCAAAATAAGGTGGCCTTTCCACAAAATCTATCTTTAGAGCATGTTCATTTCTTGGCGCAAATGCATCCCCTTTTATGTCATAAAAAAGATTTGGTGGAGTTCCCTTGATTGAGTATAGAGGTTGCCCCTTAATTCCCAATTGAGGCAGGGATGATAAAAGCGCCCAAGTATATGGATGCTGCCCATTATAGAATACTTCCTCACATTTGCCTATTTCAACTATATCCCCTGCATACATTACAGCTATTTTATCTGCAATATTTGCTACTACTCCTAAGTCATGGGTTATATATATTATGGTCAAATTGTATTTATTTTTTAATTCCTTTAAAAGTTTTATGAACTGCGCTTGTATTGTAACATCCAATGCTGTGGTCGGTTCATCGCAAATTAATATCTTAGGCTTACATGCAATAGCGATTGCTATAACAACTCTTTGTCTCATCCCGCCGGAAAATTCATGCGGATATTGACTATAACGACTCTGTGGATTTGAAATCCCTACATTCTCCAAAATTGTTATTACTTCATTTTTAGCATCATTCCCTCTTAACCCTTGATGCAATTCGACTGCTTCTTCCACTTGTTTTCCTATTGTCTTTAGTGGATTTAAGGAAGTCATAGGTTCTTGAAATACCATGGCTATTTCTTTACCTCTTATGGTCAGCCATTCCTTTTCATTTTTGTATTTTGCTATGTCTTTTCTGTCATATAATATACTTCCCGAATCAATCCACCCATTATTATCGAGTAAACCCATAAAGGATTTTGCCAACACGGATTTGCCGGATCCTGATTCGCCAACAATCGCCAGCGTCTCACCTTCAAAAATCTCCAAAGAGACACCTCTTAATGCCGTTAGAATCCTCCCTCTTAATTTAAATTTAATTACTAAATCGTCAACCGATAAGATTTTATTCATAATTATTCCCACCATTTCTAAACATGATTTCTCGGATCAGCAGCATCAGCAAATACATTCCCTATAATATAGAAGGATATTGTAATTAAAGACAACACAATTGCAGGAAATATCAATTGATATCGCAATTGTTTTACCATCATTACCGCTCTTCCTTCATTTATAAGATTACCAAGTGAAGGAATGCTAACTGGTAGCCCTAACCCTATATATGTTAAGAAAACCTCAGACCCTATGGCAGCCGGAATTGCCAAGGCCAGTCTTAACATAATGACCGAAACTAAATAAGGCAAAAGATTTCTCGTTATTATCCTACCAGTAGGTGTGCCCAAGCATCTTGAAGCTAAATTATACTCTCTATCCCTGATAATAACTATCTGATTGCGTACAAATCTAGCCATGCTCAGCCATCCCGTCATGCACATAGCAAATATCATCGTTCCAATACTGGGTCTCATAATATATGTTAATAAAATCAATATAATTGTTGTTGGAATATTGTCTAAAACATTGTAAATTTCAGTGATAATTCTATCTAATTGTCTTACATAACCCCATAGAGCACCAATTATAATTCCTAAAATCGCCTCCCATAAACCAACTAAAAGACCTATGAAAAGGGAGGTACGTGTTCCGCTCCAAATTCTTGCCCAAAGATCTTGGCCTATGGAGTTGGTGCCAAAGATAAATTCTTTATCAGGTGGATGATTTCTAAGCTGCATATTGGTTTGAGGATCAATTGAGATTTCTGTAGGTGATTTCTGATTGGGCAGATAGGGCTGTATGACAGTAAAAATTAATAATACAACCATTATAATTAAAAACAGAATTGCTGCCTTGTTCTGCGAAAACACTTTGAATGTCGACTTCCAATACGAATAGTTCGAATACCCGCCCCTTTGAGCTTCAATCTCATTATATTTTACAAATGCAAATAGATTTTCATTAATTCCATCAGATAATTTTTCAATCTTCACACTCATTATCTGGCACCTCCTTTTTTCTCCAATTTTATCCTCGGATCAAATACTGCCATTAAGACATCCCCTAAAAAGAGCCCCAATATCCCTATTGAAGAATAAATCAAAACTAGGGCTTGAACTAGAGTATTATCCTGTCTTTGAATCGCATCTACCAACAAACCTCCCATTCCCGGGATAGAATATAATGATTCAATATATATAGAACCCGATATTGTAAAGAGCATTGCACTAGGCAAATACTGAGCCATAGGGACAAATGCATTTCTCAAGACATGTTTTAACATGATAGACGAGTTTTTTAGCCCCTTAGCTCTCGCCAGTTTCACATAATCCTTATTTATTTCATCCAACATATATCTCCTCATCCACATTGCATAATAAGCGATACCGCCTAGTGACATAGATATGATGGGTAATATCCATGATAAAGGATTGTTTTCTGAAAATAATATGGGAAGTTGAAAAAAATAATCATATCTATCAACAAGATATTTTGAGAATGCTGTTATATACAATTGTATAAACAAATAATAAACTGCTGCCGGAACAGCATTTATAAACACCACATAGGATGTACCCAATTTATCCCAGAGTCTATTTCTATTTAAAGCCATCATGATTCCCAGAGGTATTCCCAAAATAATAGATATTCCCATAGAAGTTAAGCCAAATTTTACAGAGTAAGGAATTTTTGCTTTCAAGATTTTACTTATTTCAACCTTTGGTCTATATATGATGGATTTTCCCAAATCCCCTTTTAAAATTTGGCTATAAAAATTTATAAGTTGCTTATGCAATGGATCCCTAAGCCCCATGGCTGTCAATATAGCTTCACGTTGACTTTCATCAAGTTTTTCATAATTATTCCCAAAATATCCTTCCTCAGGCATCATGCGCATCAATAAAAAAACAATTGTTACTACGATAAATAAAGTAAATAAGGATTGTATAAGTCTTTTTATTATATAACGAAACATATCTTCCACTCCTTTAGAAATGCAGTGAAACCAACGTGTAATCCATTCTATATATTAATGGGGATGGTCTTTAAAACCATCCCCTACACATCTTTTGTTATTGACCGGTCAAAGCCTCAGCCCTCTTATTTTCCCATTCAGCTAATTGTATTGTAAATTCTTCGCTATTCATAGGTTTTTCCATTATCCTCTGTCCTTTAAATCTTTCAGAAGCTACTCCAAACGGGGAAAATTGAGATTCAAACGGATTTAATCTTGAGGCAACGTATCCCGTAGTTCCTCCGCTAACTGCATAAGGAATTACAAATGCTTCTTCTATAAAAAACGCTTCTGCCTCAGCAAATAAATTCACTCGCTTTTTAGTATCTACCAATTCAGCTTTAGCTTCGTTTATCATATTTTCATATTTGTTTTTGTTATTCTTCTCTTTATATCCTTCAGCTAAATGCGGCCAATTGTAAGTTCCGTCAGGTGTAAACGGATCCGTATATGTTTCCGGGTCTGCATAGTCCGGTCCCCAATTGCATTCTAATAACGCATAATTCCCCGCACGACGGACTTCAGACAAAAACCCTGTAGGAGGTTTTGGATCAATCATTATATCAATAAAATCAATGCCAAGTAGATTTTCCATTTGCTGCTCTATTACCTGTGCTCGATTTGCCCACTCAACTACGCCTGTATTGTAAGGCATAAGTACTTTTACGGGAAAATTTGCCTTGCCCTTTAACTCTTCCATCGCCTTTTCTTTGAATTCCAAGGCTAAATCCTTATTAAATGAATCGGTATTAGTAAATTTTGCTAAAGGTTCTAATTGAGTATAATCCACACCCTCTACATCTACGAAGTTCTTTGGCGTAATGGTATTTAGAATTCTCTTATCCGGATCATAGGGCTCTGCTGTTAACATAGCAGCTCTTCTATCAAATGCATGGAACAATGCTTTCCTAAAATTTACATTATTTACAGCCTTTTCCCAATTATCCGGCTCAAATTCTTCTGGAAATTTGGGATCAAAATTAAATGCATAAAAATATGTGTAATACCCTGTTCTATTTGGACGTATCAAATCTTTTTTTACAGGATCGTTCATCCATTCATCAAGTATAGCCGATGGAATATCTGCATTATCTATATCACCTCTGGCAAACATTTCCGGTGCTAATGTGCTTGCTTCTTTATTATAGGTCGATATTATTTTTTTGATATAGACGTTTTCTTTATCCCAATAGTTTTCATTAGCTACTAAAACCCTTTTATTTTGCGGTTCAAAGGTTTCCATTATATAAGCCCCATTGTATAGAAGATTTTCATTATCTGTGCCAAAGGATTCTCCGACTTCCTCTAAAAATTGACCATTTACGGGGAAGAAACATACATATGTTACCATTGATAGGAAATAGTGTGTCGGTCTCTCCAACGTGTATTCAAGTGTATATTTATCCTTGGCTTTAACTCCTACTTCAGAAAAGTCCGCGATTTCTTTATTGTAATATTTTTCCGCATTTTTGATTACACTATATGCTATATTTGCTGATGCAGATTCATTTGTACTGTCTAGAATATACTCCATTGCATCTACAAAATCCTGTGCTACTACTTCTGCATATTCACTGCCATCATGTCTTACCCATTTCACTCCTTCTCGTATTTTAAATGTCCATACTAATTTGTCATCGGAAACAGACCATTCAGTTGCTAATCCGGGCTTTACAACACCATATTGGTCGTAATCTACAAGTGTATCTACTAAATTTGCTGCCTCGCCAAATTCATTGGTACTTACTGTTACCAGATAATTTATAGTAGTCAGTTCTCCTGAATATAATCTTCTATATTCTTGTGAAATTTCCTCTTCGGGTGCTTCATCTGCTCTCAAAGGATCCTTCTGGTCTTCTGGAGTCACCGGCGGTTTAGTCTTAGCGCTACAGCCGGATAATATTAGGATTAAAGCCAACATTAATGCCAATATCCTTTTCAACACGCACTCCCCCTTTTATTTGCTTCTATATAAGCATCTCTATCTATATATATTAAATTCATTTTATGTTTATTAATAATAATTGTTACAAAACAAAAAAAGCACCTTAAGATGCTTTTTTTTCATATTTTAAAATAGGTTCCGCCTATGAATTCCCTAAGAATTGAGTTTTGAGGAATTATTTCTTCAACTTCTATATCTCTGAAATAATCTAAAAATTTTATAAGCTTTTTAGCTTCGCTATAATAAATACTTGAGCTGTCTATTTCCTTCAAAAGTGGAACGATATATTTTTTTAATACTGCAAGTTCATATACCAATGCGGAATCAAACATAATGTCTGCCTCTTCTTGATATGGAAAAATATTTTTTTCTTCTCCTTTTCTAACGCCTTCCCACATCTCAAAGGTTCTTAAGGGACCGTTGCCCCTAAATTTAACATCTCGTACCATACGTCTTATCAATCTTGTGTCAGTAGTTGCTATTCTATTATGAGAATCAATATTCAATTGAGTCAAAGCTGAAATATATATTTTATATTTATTCTTTTCAGGAATAGAACCGGTAAGCCTTGGGTTAAGTCCATGAATACCTTCAATAATGATTGGATGATCCTTATCTAACCTAATATTTTTCCCAGACCTTTCTCTCTGTCCGGTCATAAAGTTAAATTTGGGAAGCTCGACCTCCCGGCCCTCTAACAATTTGATTAAGTCGTCATTCAACAATTTTATATCAATGGCCTCTAATGCCTCAAAATCCGGCATTCCGGCTTCATCTAAAGGAGTTTCATTTCTATTTACAAAGTAATCATCTATTGAAATGGATATAGGTCTTTTCCCATTTACCTTAAGCTGTACTGCCAGTCTTTGGGCAAATGTAGTTTTCCCCGAAGATGAAGGTCCCGCAATTAAAATTATATTTATATCTCTATCCTCACATATTTTATCCGCTATTTGACTGATCTTTTTTTCATGAAGGGCTTCAGATACTCTAATAACTTCTCCTATTTCATTTCTATTTGTTTTTTCATTTAAAGAACCTATATATTCTAAATCTAAAATGCTAAGCCAACTGTTGGATTCCTTAAATACTCTCGCAAGTTTTTTCTCTTCTTTAAAATTTTCCATATCGAAATTATTCTTAATATTAGGAAATAAGATGATGACTCCCGGATAATAATACCTCAATTTAAACATATTTATAAACCCGGTAGAAGGAGCTAGATATCCATGAAAAGAGTCTATATGATCCCCTATTTTATAAATACTTATCTTGTCCTTATCTATTGAATTGAATAGACGAACTTTATCTTCATAGCCGCACCCTCTAAAAATCTCTATTGCATCTAATTTATCGTGTTCTTCTCTAATAATTTCATAATCTTCGTTTATAATCTCCCACATTTTCCTTTCAATCTGCTCCAGCATGCTATATCCAATAGAGCAATCGTTGGTAAGTTCTGCATACAGTCCCGGCCCTAAAAAGTGTTCGATTACTACATCTGAATCCGGACATATTTGTTTACTAGCCATAATAAAAACTGCAGATATGGTTTTGGTATAAATTCTATATCCGTCAACGTCTTTAATATCTAAAAACAATATTTCCATGCCATCCTCAGCATTTTTGGAAAGATTGTAGATTTCATTATTTATTCGGGCTCCTAAATACCTTTTATAATTATCTTTATTTACCTTTTTGGATAAATCCAAAAGGGTATCTCCTTCATTTAAAGTTACTTCTCCATGTCCAATTACATTTGCTTTTAAATTTCTCATTATTTCCTCCTTCTACAAAAACAATACATATTAAAGGCGCACAGTAATCTTCAACTACGCCACATGGCAACAATTGTGAGTTGTTAATCGTGAATTTTACCAAATAAGTCCCTTTCGATTTTCTGAAATTTCTCTTCCATCGGTGATTCAAATGACTTCCCATTTAAATATTCCAAAAAATCTTTAAGCCCATTAAATTCAATTTTATATCCATGCAAATATTGATTCTCTAAATCATATTCATTTAGAAACTTTTTGTTTACATTCTTATCACCATATTTTCTATCTCCTATAATTGGATGACCTAATGATGATAAATGTCCTCTTATTTGATGAGTTCTTCCTGTTATAAGCTCAACTTCCAACAATGAAAAATCTCTAGTCCTTTTTAAGACCTTAATGTGAGTCTCAATTTTCTTGGAACCATCCACATAATCCCTACTTATTTCGACCCTGTTTCTATCTTCGTCTTTACTCAAATATCCTTCTGATTTGAAATCATTATCAATTCTCCCCTTCACAATGGTCTTGTAAAATCTTCTGACCTCAGAATTTCTTAATGCTTCATTCATAGCCTTTAGACTCTGGTAATTCTTTGCACCAATTATAATGCCTGATGTGTTCCTATCCAACCGATTACAGATTGATGGAGTAAAAGTCCTTTCAATCCTCGGGATGTACTCTTTTTTTTCTATCAAATAATTAATCATACTATCCACTATATTTTCTTCAAATTCTCCACCTGTCCCGTGTGATAGTATACCCGCCTTTTTGTTCATCAATATTATATTTTCGTCCTCATATACTATATTGGGAATAAGTTTTGATTTGATAACTCTTTCAGTGGCTACAAACTTTTCAATCGTTTCATCTGATAGATAGATATGGATTATATCTCCCTCCACAATACGATCATCAGGATTTGCTCTTTTCCCGTTTAATTTGATATTTTTCTTTCTCAACATCTTGTATATAAAAGCTTGCGATGCATTCCCCAGATATTTTTTTAGAAATCTATCCAATCTTTGGTCGCTCTCATTTTTATCTATAACTATTTCTTTCAAACTTTATCTCACCTTTTCTTGTATTTATGTTATAATTATATTATATGATTAGATTGTAATAAAACAAAGGTTTTTAAACAATGAGGTGAACAAATGAAGAATTTTCTAGAAAAAGCTAAAGATATATTGTATGATTCTATAGATTATGTTATAATGTTTGTCATAATTTTGGTAGTAGTTTTTGTTATAGGTTGGAGATTAGATGTTTTGTTTGCGAATGATGCTTATGAACCGAATACTGATAATGAAGATACAGTCATTGTAGACAATAGTACAAGACCTGAACCTAATGACAACATACATAAACCAGATGATGACAACCCTGATAGTGAAGATAATCCTGAAAAAGTGGATAACCTTGATAATGACGATAAAGGCACTTCAGATGATAATATTGAAAAGGGAGAAGAACCGGCACCTCCTGTCCCTCCGGAAAATGTAAGTAATGAAGTCACAAATATAAAAATACCTGATGGTTCACTACCGGACAAAATAGGAAACATCTTAGTAGAAAACGGGATTATAAATAGCAGTAAGGATTTTGTTTCTAAAGCTGTGGAATTGAAATTGGAAACGAAACTAAGATCTGGAAGCTTTGATATTCCTAAAGGCAGTAATTTGGAACAAGTAGTTAAAATTATAGCTAATAGATAATAAAGGATGGCTTAACAGCCATCCTTTCTAATATTTAGCATTTATGTACCCATCTATTAAAGATGTTTTTTTACCATCTATAAATACCCCTTCATCCTTTAAAATATCCAATAGCCATTGTGCTTTGGAATGAAATATTGCCTCTTTGTAATCAAGTAAAACTATCTCGTAGAGTTTATCCTTAAGTACTCTGGATTTAACTTTTACGTAATAAGCTTCAATCCCTTTAAATTCTAAAAATCTCAATAGATCTAAAGCTGCCTTATCCTTTTCATGATAATAATTGTTCCCCTTATTGAGATAATAAACGTAATATTTTTGATGTTTTTTTGTGTTTTTAATCTCTTTAGCCAACATCGTATAATATTTAGCTAAAACATTGTAATATTGATAATTGTACATGCCCTTTTCATAACTGTCCACTTTTAAAAAAGGCTTTAAATTAGACTTTCTTACAATGTCATAATTGTACTCTAAAAACTCCCTCTTTGTTAAGTCTCCATTTTGATATTGAATAATCAAAGAAGATCTATTTTCAAAAAAGGTTTCAAACAGCCCCTTTTTCTTAAAGCTATTCAATTTATACACCCATTCTAATACTATATTTAAGAGTAGTTTTAGTTTGCCATTTCCTACTTTCTTTTTATTATATCACATAATAGCCATATTTTTAATAAATTTATTCTCCCCTTCACATAATTCCTGCATTTTGGCTGCAATTCTTGTCTATCCTTCATTATATTACCACTATCGGAATAAATATTTTATTCAATTTAAGAGAACATATAAGTAGACTTTAGTTTTTAATTATAGTCTTCATATGGAAATTTACAGTTGATTTTTATTAAATAATCTTTGAAAGGAGAATATTATGGAAAACAAGTTAACATTAGATGGAGTAAAATGTGTTGTTAATACCTGCCAGTATTATAAAGATGGCGACCATTGTACTGCTAATAGAATTGAAATACGACCAAGAAATGCAGAAACTTCTGAAGAGACAGATTGCGCAACATTTGAGCCTACGATGTAAAAAACAAAGGGCGGATCAAACCGCCCTTAATTATAGCTCAATGCAACATTCTTTTAGATTCTCCGGTATATCTTTAAGTTGATAATCTACGTTAATATACAGTTCAGTATCAAATTTGTCTGATAGTTCATTTAAATTATTTAAAAGACATTCTAAATCCTTTATTTCCAAATTCATAATTTTATAAATTCCATCCACATAAATTTTCTCCAAATCATAATCCATGCCCATAATACCACACAAAAAGCCATAGAAAGTTTCAATATTTACTATATTGAATTCCATGGCATTTATAAGTCGTACATTATAATCTAATGTGAATATATGATCGTCATCCACATCAATAAAAGCAATATTTCCATTGCCCTCCTTCATATCCTTGTTGGCATTGTCAATTAACCATTTGGTTTTGCCTGAACCTTTTGAGCCTAAAATAAACTTAACCATGTCCCCCACCTAACCTTTCAATATATTAAATTATATAATTCGACAAATTTTTTAGTTTATACTATTATATCAGATTGAAACAAATTTTTTTAGTGCTTTTCCATTTAAATAATTAAATTTTTTCCCTTGGAATGTCCCTTTTGTTTCCATATTGGATATAATCTCATCTCTTATCTTCCACCAAGATTCGCCCCAATTAACAAATAGAGTGTTTTCCTCAGGTGCTCTTCCTATTATCCTCTGTATTACTATATCTGGGTCTAAATATTCTAAAAAGGTAATTACTCTATCAATATATTCATCCTTGGAAATCAAATTTATCTCATCTTTTTTATACTGCTCAGCCATACAAGTACCTTCAACTATATAAAGGCTGTGAAGCTTTATTTCATCAACACGCAGAGCCGATACTATCTTAGCGTTCTCGATTACATCCAGCTTATTATCCCAAGGTAAATTAAGTATTATATGAGTACATACCCTAAAATTATACTTTTTAATCCTCATAACAGCATCAATAAATTCTGCAAGAGTATGTCCCCTATTTATTTTAACTAAACTATGATAGTTTACGGTTTGAAGCCCAAGTTCAAATATAATATCAATACCTTTTTCAATCTCAATTTTTTTAAGATATTCCAAATATTTATCACTTATGCAATCAGGTCTTGTTGATATTGAAATTCCAACTACATCTTGTATAATAGATTCTTCAATATATGTTTTAAATTCATCCAATGGTAAATAAGTATTTGAGAAGTTTTGAAAATATGCTATGAATTTATTAACTTTATATTTGTTTGTTATATATTCCTTATTCTTATTTAGTTGCTCCTTTACTCCAAACGAATTTGGTAGATTCTCAAAAGAACCTCCCTCTTCCCCACAAAATATGCACCCACCTGTACTAATACATCCATCTCTATTCGGGCATGTCAATGGTAAACTAATTGGTAATTTATATACCCTTTCACCATATTTATACTGTAAGTATTTTGAATATGTATTATACACCTTAATATCAGCCAAATTTACACCTCATTAAACATATGGGGTGGTTTTCTACCACCCCAATTATGCGAAGTATTAAGTTAATGTTTATTAATTACTCTTCATCATCATCTTCAAATTCATCATCTTCAAATTCGAACTCAGCATCTTCTAAAAACAATGCATTGAAAGCTTCGGAAATTAAATCGAATTCTTCTTCATCCTCTATTTGTGCTAAATTGAATTCCTCTTCGTTTATTTCCTCATATCGATATAACAATACATCAGCATCTTCTTCCAGAGGTAATAATGCTATATATTCTTTATTTTCTACCTCAAATATTCCTAACACTTCACATTCTAATTCGGTATCATCTTCTAGAGTTAAATAAATAATATCCATCTCTTCATGATCGTGGTCATGATCGTGGTTGTGTCCACAATTGCAGCCATGTTCTTTGTCATTCATAGCAATTCTCCTTTAATAAGTATTTTTATATGCATATAATAACCTATTTTACCAAAGATGTACATATAAATTTAAATTTTTGATATTATCTTTCCAATAAACTATATGCTGTATTACCAAATATATCAACAATTTTTATATATAATTGTTTATCTATAAATTCAGATGATAATTTAAAGGAAAGTACAGTATCTATTCTTAGCCTATTTAAACTTCTATATTCTTCAAAAAATATAAATTGATAATCTTCTAATACTCCAATCCCTAAATAATCAATAAGAGCCAAAGAGTCTTCATTGGATATATGATTTATTATATCCGTATATTTTTTATTTAATTTAAAATTGCCTAGATCTAATTTGTATTTTTCTAGTATTAGCTCTACTATTTGAAAATCTGAATCTAAATTCTTTATATTGATCTTATACCCCAATAATTCATTATCTATATTTTCCGTAGGTGCTAAAATCTTATAGGACTTGTCAAGACGTTTTTTTATAGTTACTATAGATGAATTTCCTATATCGGATCCTATAAATCTTCTATTTAAGTTTTCAGCTACCTTCAAAGTAGTGCCGCTCCCTGCAAAAAAATCTGCAACTATGGAATCTTCATTTGACGAAGATAGTAATATCCTTTGGAGTAGAGCCTCGGGTTTTTGCGTTTCATATCCTACTCTTTCCCCGGAAGTCCTCCCCACCATATCTATCTGCCAAACATCTTTTAAATTAACTAAAGTATACCAGCCTAGGTCATCTTCATATTCTTTTACACCTTTAAATCTATAAGGTTTAAATTTTCTATTATATGATTTCTCTTTTTGAAGATTAAAAATATAATTCTTCGTTTTGGTATATACCAAAATACTTTCATGTTTTCTTGAAAAGCGTTTGTTTGAAGTACCTCCGGATTTATATGCCCAAATTATCTCATTTAAGAAATTTTCTTCTCCAAATATCTGGTCCAATATTATTTTTATATAATGAACACTCCTATAATCCAAATGGACATACATACTTCCTTTTTCAGACAACAACTCTTTCATTAAATAAAGCCTTATAGATAACATTTCTAAATATTCACCAAAGCCATTTACCCATGTATCATTGTAAGCCAAATATTCGATTGTCTCCTTTTGTCCATTATGTAATACTTGAACTTTTCGATTATAATTTGACTTGGTAAAGAAAGGCGGGTCAATGTATATTAAATCAATCTTCTCCTTATATCCTTTGTTCAGTAAATCAATTATTGCTTCTATATTGTCGCAATGATATAAAAGGTCCTTAGTGTCTTTTGATTTATTGTCCTTAATTACTATTTCTTCTTTAAGATCTACGGCATTTGCAGCATTCAATAGTTCTTTTGCTTTAAAAATACTTTCATTTAAAATATTAGATAAGACGAATAAATCCATTTTAAATTCTATCCCAATCAATATATTCGTTTAAAGTATCCACCAGTTGTGAAAAATACTCAATATGTAAAGAAGAAAATCTCTCTTTTAAAGGACTATCCAAATCTAAAACCCCCAATACTTTATTCTTCTTGATAATAGGTATTACCAATTCTGAATTGGATGCGCTATCACATGCAATATGCCCGGGAAATAAATGCACATCAGGAATTAATTGAATTTCTCCGGTTGAAACAGCACTGCCGCATACCCCTTCTCCTAAAGCAATCCTATTGCAGGCAGGCAACCCTTGAAACGGTCCTAAAACCAATTCCCCATCTCTTAACAAATAAAACCCCGTCCAATTCAAATTGTCTATACAAGCATTTATTATACCTGTTATATTGGAAATATTGGCTAAGTCATCTTTTTCCGAACTTAACTGTCCTTTGGATAATATCAGCATATATTTAAGCCTTTGTTCTTCATTCATATCCTTTATTGCTTCCAATTTAAACAATATTTTCACCCCTGTATAATATTATCTTTTTATTAATTAAAGAATCCTTTACATCTATTATTCTTTGATTCCTTGATCCTCTAAAAGGAAGAGTCAAATCTCTCTCAGAGATTTCAAATCTTCCATCTATTAGGATATCAGTTTCCAATAGCAAATCCCTAAACCCTTCATCATGACTTGCATTAGAAATTACTTCCTCAAATGTATAGCCGGTATATGTTATTACATTTAATCCTAATTTTTTTACCGATTTTGCAAGTTTACTTGCTCCATAAGCTTGCTCAAATGGCTCTCCGCCGCTTATTGTAATTCCATCTAATAAGGGATTGGACTCAATCATTTTAATTATATCATCAATTTCAATCTCATATCCGCCATGATAATTATGTGTTTGTGGATTGTGGCACCCTCTACATTTATGACTGCATCCTTGGGTAAATACTACAAGTCTAATACCGGGTCCGTCTACTATTGATTCTTCTTCGATTCCTGCAATTCTAATTTGAATACCCGAAATACTTCGACCTATTTCGATATTATCACTTGAGTTATTTGGATTGGCATGAGAAGTGTTTAACTCTATCATGTTCTTCAGCTCTCTTCGCATCATTAAATCTATCTAAAGTTCCGACAAGATATCCGGTTATTCTTCTAATCCTTTCAAACTTAATATCTCCTTCTTCTCTGCCGCACTTAGGGCAGGTATTGCCTATTATTCCTGTATAACCACATACAGGATCCCTGTCAACGGGATGATTTATGGAACCATAGCCTACCCCATACTCTTTCATAGTTCGAATTATCTTTTCAAAGGCATCCAGATTCATCGTAGGATCTCCGTCAAGTTCAACATAAGTTATATGACCTGCATTAGTCAATTCATGATATGGCGCTTCCAGCCTAATCTTATCAATAGCCTTTATATGAAAATATACAGGTATGTGAAAACTATTAGTATAATATTCTCTATCGGTTACACCTGGGATATTCCCAAATATTTTTCTATCCATTTTGACAAATCTTCCTGCCGTACCTTCTGCAGGCGTAGCTAATAGGGTAAAATTCATCTTGTATTGTTCAGATACCTCGTCCATCCTTTTTCTCATATGTCCGATAATTTCTAACCCTAGTTTTTGTGCAGTTTCTGATTCACCATGGTGTTCTCCTATCAAGGCTTTTAAACATTCTGCAAGTCCAATGAACCCCATGGAAAGCGTACCATGTTTTAAAACTTCTCTTATTTTATCATCATTTTTTAATTTATCTGAGTCCAACCATACACCTTGCCCCATCAAAAATGGAAAATTAAATACTCTCTTATGTGCTTGGATTTCAAATCTTTCTAAAAGTTGTGATATAACTAAATCTATTGTTTCGTCCAATTGTTTATAGAAGCCTTTTATATCACCTTTATTTATAAGTCCTATACGGGGTAAGTTTACTGTGGTAAAACTCAAGTTTCCTCTTCCATTTACTATTTCTTGAGTTTTATCATATACATTGCCTATAACTCTGGTTCTGCAGCCCATATATGCAACTTCAGTTTCCGGGTGACCTTCTTTATAATATTTGAGATTAAAAGGAGCATCGATAAATGAAAAATTTGGAAACAGTCTCTTTGCACTTACTCTACAAGCCAATTTGAATAAATCATAATTTTTATCACCAGAATTATAGTTGACCCCTTCCTTAACCTTAAATATATGAATTGGGAAAATAGGAGTTTCACCATTGCCTAAACCTCTCTCTGTTGATAATAGGAGATTTCTAATTACCATTCTTCCCTCTTCTGAAGTATCAGTCCCATAATTGAGGGAGCTAAACGGAACTTGGGCTCCGGCTCTGGAATGCATTGTATTTAGATTGTGAATTAAAGCTTCCATAGCCTGATATGTCTTTTTATCTGTATCTATATAGGCATTTTTCTTAGCAAAGGACTGTGCTTTTTCTGCCAATAATTCATCATTTAAAATTTCTAATAAATATTCCCCTTCCTTTTCTATGTATCCATTTTGATTTTCCAATGTAGGGTATAAATTATATTCATCTTCAAGGATTGAAAAAATATTATCTATATTTTCATCAAGATCAATACCTTCAACTAATAATTCAACACTTCTTTTTATATGCTGCCGATAACTCTTTATATAAGTTTTTTTAACGCCTGATGCCATTCCATAATCGAAGTTAGGAATACTTTGTCCTCCATGCTGATCATTTTGATTGGACTGAATGGCTATGCAAGCAAGTGCAGCATATGAAGCTATATCCTGTGGTTCTCTTAAAAACCCATGTCCAGTGCTAAAGCCGTCCTTAAATAATTTTACTATATCTATTTGACAGCAAGTTGTTGTTAGCGTCAGAAAATCTAAATCATGTATATGAAACACTCCGGTTTTATGAGCATTGGAGTGATCAGGATTCAATACAAATAAATCATAGAATTGTTTTGCACCTTCTGAGCCATATTTTAACATAGTACCCATTGCTGTATTTCCATCTATATTGGCATTTTCTCTTTTTAAATCGATGTCTTTAGCATCTTTGAAAGTTAAATCACTATATACTTTCATTAGCCTTGTATTCATCTCTCTTACTCTACTTCTATCTGCCCTATATAATATGTACATCTTTGCGGTTTTAGCATGTCCTGATTCAATTAATACTTTTTCAACAGCGTCTTGAATATCTTCTACCCCAGGGATTGTCCCCACAAATTTCTCGTCAACTAATTGGACAACTTTTTCCGCTAAATCCAAAGAAATATTATAGTCCTGACCACCTGCTGCCTGCGCTGCCTTAAAAATAGCAGTTGAGATCTTTTCTATATTAAATGGAACTTCCCTTCCATCTCTTTTTTTAATTTTAGTTATCATTTACATGCCCCTTTCTACTATATATTGCCCTTTTATTGTAACAGACCTCAATATATAGTGTCAAGAGGAAAACAAACCTTAATGGTAATTCACAATTGTTTACAATTCACAATGCACAGTTCACAATTCACAATTAAAAATACTGAAGAATTTAAAAACTAAGGTCATCTTAAAATGTCAATTGTGCTATTTGTAATTCACTATTAACTGTTAACTTCTTTTTACTTTTTACCTGAATTAAATACTCATATCTATATGGCAATACCCACCCGGGTTTTTCTTTAGATAATCTTGATGATACTCCTCCGCATCGTAAAATGATTTTAACGGTAAAATTTCTGTCACTATAGGCTTGTTATATTTTGATTCTACTCCCTCTAAAGACTTTCCTATAATCAATAAATCTTCTCCATTTGTATAATATATCCCCGTTCTATACTGGCTGCCTATATCGTTACCTTGTTTATTAAAAGAAGTAGGATCTATTACTCTCCAAAATCTTTCTAATAATCTTTGAAGAGTTATTGTATTTTCGTCATATTTTATATACGTAGTTTCAGCATGACCTGTTGTTCCCGTACATACCTCTTCATAAGAAGGATTTGGAACTGTACCGTTGGCATATCCGACTTGTGTATCAACTACACCATTGATTCTTGAAAAATACTCTTCAACACCCCAAAAACATCCACCTGCAAGATATATTTCTTTCACACAAATTACCTCCTATTATAACTTTTAACATATTATACTATATTTTAAGAAAAAAGAGGCTATAATACTAAAAAAGTTAATATTATAGCCAAATATATTTTAAATTGTTTAATTAACAGTATTCTACTATTTTCATTTATTATACATTAAATGATTGTTGCCACGGCTTCGATTTCTATTACCATACCATTGTTAAACTTTCCTATCTGCATAGTACTTCTAGCAGGTGGATTTTGAGGGAAAAATTCTTTATACGTCTTATCAAATTCAGAAAAATTATCAATATCTGATACAAATACCAAGGTTTTTATAACATGATCTAAATCTGATCCTGCTTCTAAAAGTATATTCTCAAGGTTTTTTAAAACCTGTCTAGTTTGTCCAACAATATCACCAGGTGCTACTAATTCTTGAGTTTCTGGATCATTTGCCGTAATTCCAGCTGTGTATACTAAGTCTCCTACCCTAAAGGCTTGTGAATACCATCCACCTGGTAGGGGTGCTTTGTTTGTTGTAATTTTTTCTGCTTTCATTATTATTTATAACCTCCTAAATTATGTCATCCATTTCGCAAATCTTCCTTATCGTTGTATAAAGTACATTAGCACCAGCTGCTAAGTCATCTTTTGTAGTAAATTCATCTGGACAATGGCTTATTCCACCATTAGAACTACGTAAAAATATCATTCCCATAGGGAATAATCGCCCCATTTGCATTGCATCATGTGCAGGATAACTTATCATGTGCATATATGGTACTGTATTTTCTTCAGTACTTTCTGCTATTATTTTCTTTAGTCTTGAATTGCAAAGACAAGGTTCTGTGTTTATTGTGGACTTAATATCATATGACAGTCCTCTTTTAGCACATTGCTTTTCTACAAATAAAATTAAATCATCATATAACCTTTGCCAAATATCATCTTCGATTTCTCTAAAGTCAACTGATATGGTTGCCTTATTGGCGACTATATTATGTTCATTTGGTTCTACATTTACGTATCCTACAGTACCTCTAGTTGGAGAACCGGAGTTTAGTGCTAGTTTTTCCACCTCACAAGCAGTCTCTGCAGCTGCTGCAAAGGAATCATGTCTATCCTCCATTGCCATACCACCAGCATGTGCTGATTCACCATAATAGGTAATATAAAATTGTTTTATACCAGCTATACCATCTATTACTGCTAGCGGAAGCCCTTTATTTAAAAGATATTTTCCTTGCTCAATATGGACTTCAATAAATGCAAAATAATCTCCCTCTTTAATAAATGATCCTTCAAAGTTATCAGGCTCTAATCCCATATCATATTCGAGCATTGCCTGTTTCATTGACTTTCCTGTGTTTCTGTCGATTGAAGTTGTTGCATAATCATTTGGCAGCATTCCACATATAGCCTTGCTCCCAAAATGGCCTCCTAAGAATTGACTTGCTTCTTCATTTATAAAAGCAATCATTTCAATAGGACGTTTTGGCTTATATCCTTGCTCATGCATTGAAGTTAATACTTCAAGTGCGGTCATGACACCTGCAAGACCATCAAATTTTCCACCCATAGGCACTGTATCGAAATGTGAACCGGTAAGCACAGGAGGTAAATCCTCCATTCCTTCATATCTGCCATATATATTCCCTACAGTATCAACTCTGACCTTTAACCCAGCCTCTTCCATCCACTTCATCAAAAGAGTAGCAGCTTCTCTATATTCAGGAGTCCAAGCAAAACGGCTAATTCCTCCTCTTGGATCACGTCCATACTCTCCAACTTCTTGCTCTCTATTCCATAATCTTTCTGCATTAATATTCATTATATCTTCATCCTCCTATATAGAATGGACAAATCATACGTCCAACTCTTTTCCTGTAACTAAAGTATATCTATTAAAACAACAAGTTCCAATCCGTCAATTGTTATATTATTTTCAATATCAGTCCTTCCATTTATATTTGTAAATATAAATTTCGCCTTAATATTTTCATTTTCACTTATATAAGTCACATCTTCGATATCGTTGACGGCTTTATCACTGACATCTTTTTTCTTATTGTGTATATTTTGCACATATGGCATTACATCTTGTTCTAATAATAATATATTGTCTCTTTGTATAGTCACCAAATGTATATCGGGATTGTAACTTAAAGTTATATCACCCATTGAAATTGTCTGGCCATTCCACGATGACATGTTGGAATAATAATCAAATCCACTTATATCCAATAATTTATTATTTAAGTTAGCATTATAATAAAAATAGTTTTCTTCATTTTCATACTCACTATATGGACTATAATCAAAACCAAATAAATCTCTCATTCCTGAAGTCTCAAAACCTTTTGGCAATGCTTTTATATCCTCTAGTGAATGGGTATTATTAAAATAATAGATGATATTATTTATTTCTTTTTTATCATCACTGGATAAATTTGTATTGGCTATTACCTTTCCATCCTCCAACATTCCATTAGTTTCTAATATGCCATTCAATCTATTGTTTTGACTTCTAATTGAAAGGCTAAAACTGCTAAAAGGTCCATATATCGATATCAAAACAACTATTGATAAAGATATTGGGATAAAAATATTCCTTAAAGGTTTTTTAAATGAAAAGTATAGCATCATCCCTAATATCCATAGACCAAATACTATGATGTAAAATCTATTTTCAGTAATCCCATACTGATTTACTCTCTGCCATATTGAAATAAACATCATCGCTAATAAAGGTAATATAAATTTAGGAAAATAAATTTTAAATTTTCTTCCTAAACTGTTTTCTTTTAAAACAGGTGTAATTAAAAATATGACTGCAATACTTAATGCAGAAGACCATAATACTAAATGTGAAACCAATCCCCTTGGCCATTGCCAAGTAATCAATATCTTCAAAAAATAAGCATACAAAATAATATTATAAACCGTTAACAAAGGAATAACGATATAAATTAACAATACTTTTAATGATTTTGAATACTCATTATCTTCCAAGCTTTCACCATGTTTAGGAATCTTGGATAAAAATAGATTTATTCCAAAAATAAAGACTATCATAAGAAATAAATAATAATAATATTTCCCATTTATATATACGTCAAATAGTCCATCTATTGTAAGAATAATTGCTGTTATCCCTAAGAACAATACGCCTGAATATATGGCAGTTAAAAATCCGCCTGAAAATATTTTAATTACATATTTCTCGTAGTTTTCTCCCCTTTTGATTTTAGGAATATAAAAAAAAGCTAATATTAAAAATAATAGGGTACCTAAATATCTGGATTTTTGAACCATTTTTAGCTTATCTAAAAATAAAAAATAAAATAGAACCAGAAATATCGTCCCTAAACCATATATAAGTATATTAAATAAATCATTCTTCTTTTCCCGGTTTTCTATTAATAAAGAAATACAAAGGGACAGCACTATCCCCAGTCCAATTGTCATATTTAGCTTAGTTAATTTTTCAATTGATAGCGAATTCAGATTAATTCTATTCTCATTTGAATAGATGAGCAGAATTACAAACATAACCGATATTAATATAGTTGCGGGAAATCTCTTGATGCTTTCACGGCTATTATATATAGTTGTTTTTATGCGTTTTAAAACCTTAATCTCAGCCACTTCCTTTTCTAGCAATGTTCCATAATGATTTGCTCCAAAATATCTTTGGATTCTAGCCAATCATCATAGTTATTTATACCCTTAAAGAATTTCCTAATATCATAAAATAAATTATTTATATTGCAATCATTGATAAAATCAATATTTATATCCTTTGCAAATTTGCATATAACATTATCTATTACAGTATTGATTATTTCATATTTAATATCCTCTTCAAAATCTTTATCTTCAAGGCATGACTTAGATTCCTCAAAAAATCTATATCTTAAAAAGATAATAAAATCTTCAAATATTTCCGCTTTGTTTCCTTCTTCAATTTCAAATATTATCTTAAAAAACAAATTCCATCTAAAATCCTTATTTATTACTTCTAATATTTTATTACCTATTTTCCTTGTAAATTCATCGTTAAAAAATATGTCCCTTTCAAATTCTATATATTCATTAAAATTGATTTCATTTTTACCTATTTCATTTAACCTATTTAAAATTCTAATAAAGTTGATACTATAGTTTTCTGATTCTTCTTTTCCTCCCTGCATAAATAGGTAATTCACTATAACATCTGTAGATTTTTTAAAATTGACTACAAAACCTATTTCTTGTTTGACCTTTACAAGGTATGTATCGTGAATAATCTTAGATAATAGTGCCTGTAATTGGGCCTTTTTAGCTTTAGAGTTACTGCTGTCCATGCTATTCAAGTGATTATAAACAACCATTAATTGTCTATCTATCATTGTTAGATTATCTTTAATGGATGACATTATGTCTCTAAAAAAATCTTCAGTTAACATATAGTTGAAATTTTTGTATAGTACCCTATGATCAATATCTCCCCAAAAAACATTGACTAATGATTTAATCTGTAATTCGAAATTCACAGTTAAGCCATCCTTATTATATTTTCCATCAATTTTATAAATTTCAAATCCATTTTTTTGTTTCTGCGGTTGTTTTTCATCCAACTTAAGTAATATGCTTGAATTCAATGGATTGGAAAAATACCCTCCATCTTCTTTTATATTAAATAAGTTCACAATATCTTTATATATCTTTTTTTCATCTTCAATAAATCTACATTCTATTCTAAAACCTATTAAATCTGATAGGTTTTCAATTAAATGTTCCGGTGTTTTATATTTTAAATAAAAGTTGTGCCTTAGTATTTTTTCCTTTAAACTTTCAGGTGATTTTATTCTATAGTTTACGTTGAGAAAATGGTCTTTGATAAAAAAGCTATCATTGAAAAATTTTTCCAATTCTGATGCTACCCTATTTAACACATCAGAATTATCCTCAATTAATTCTAAAGTCTTATCTACGAATTCAAAAAGTTCTAATTTCATAAAGTGAACCCCCTTTATTTAGTTCACAATAATTATATCACAATTAAGAAATTATAGTACAAATAAAAAACTTCACTTTCACGCACAAGTTGGAGGTGCCCTGAAAACGGACGAGTAGCACCTTCTTCAGTTGAAATGGTGTCATATACATAATAATTTGAAAATCACATAAAAAATAAGAAGCGAAAATTCGCTCCTTTAGTCATTAATAATTTGAACTTCATACTTCTCTTTAAGTTCATCTATCTTATTCAAATATTCTCTCTGTTGTTTTAATCTTAAAACTTCATGATAAATATCATCCTTAGCTTCTTCAAATGTGCTTTCCAATTCAGGATATTTCTCAACCAATTTTATCAAGTGATATCCAAATTTAGTTTTTACAGGTTTGGATATCATCCCAACTTCCATTGAAAATGCCTCATTTTCAAATTCCGGAACCATTTGTCCTCGAGAAAATTTACCCAAATCTCCACCTACTTCCTTGGACGGACATGATGAATATCTTCTTGCTGCATCTTCAAAAGATAGTCCATCGTTGATTTCATCAAGAATATCATTGGCTTTCGCTTCTGTATCAACTAATATATGACTGGCTTTTGCTGATTCATCATTGTGAAAATCAGCTTTATGTGAATTGTAATAGCCTATTACTTCTTCTTCATTAACTTCGATACCTTGCATAATCTTATTAAAAGCATAGCTTTTTAGAAGCACTGTTTTTGCTAATTCCAAGCCGCTAATAAATTCAGCTTCCTCTTCAAAATTTGAATCTTTAGCATCAAAATAAAGTAATTCTTGATTTACCATCTCGTCTATAACCCTTCGAATACCTTCCGGTGATTTAAATTGCATTGCCATTTGAGGGTCCATATCATTTAAAAACTTCAACACATCATCTCTACTTATTTCCTTACCGTTTACAATCGCAACTAGTTTTTCTTCACTCATCAATTTACCTCGCTTTTTAAATTAAATTTTATTAACCGTATCATATATGTATATATATGTCAATAAAATACAAAACCCCTTAGAGATAACTCTAAGGGGTAAGCATTTTCATTAACTATATAATAGTTATATTTTCAGCTTGTAAGCCTTTTTGTCCTTCAACAACGTTGAATTCAACTTCTTGACCTTCTTCTAGAGTCTTGAATCCATCTTTTTGAATTTGTGAGAAATGAGCAAATACATCATTTCCTTCTTCTGTAGTAATGAAACCAAAACCTTTTTCTGCGTTAAACCATTTTACTGTACCCTTCATTGCAATACCTCCGAAATTTTATTTCTTTAATTCATTGTAATCACCAACAATAAAATTTCTTCAGATATGCCGTGACACGGTAAAAAACAGAAATTATTGTTTCTAAATATTACTACTGAATTAAAGCTACAATTAATTCTAACACTAAAATACATATTTTGCAAGTTTATTTCAGAAATTATGTGGTTATTCTATGATAAACTTAATTTTCGTTTAGAAATTTTGCTGTTCTAGTAATCATTAACTTTGAATAGTTTATGAGTTTTCTATCATATTCCATATTCATTAAGGGTGAGGAAAGTATAAAGTCAGCAGTTGCTCTATTGTTAGCAACAGGTATATTATATAATACAGCAATCCTTAATAAAGCTTTGACATCCGGATCATGCGGCTGAGCTTCTAATGGATCCCAAAAGAAAATCATTAAATCAATCTTTTCCTCAGCAATCCTAGCACCTATCTGCTGATCTCCTCCCAAAGGACCTGATTTATATAATTTCACAGGCAATCCGGTTTTCTCTGCTACCAATTTTGCAGTAGTCCCTGTTCCGCAAAGAGAGTGTTTGCCAAGGATTTCTCTATGTTCATAAACCCAATCTATGAGTTCCTTTTTCATATTATCGTGTGCTATTAATGCAATAGATTTTTTTACTTCCATTTTTAAATAGTTATATTCCATATCATCACCTAATTAAATTTATTATAACATATGTCAATTATCTAATATATTACCATCAACTGGAGAAAAAGTATACATTTTATTAAAATCAATGGTACAATAATATAAGACAGTTACAATTTACAATTCACAGTTCACAATTGATAATTGGCAGTTCACAATACGCAATTAGTTAGAAATCCTTTTTATAACTAAAAATATAATTTTCGGGGGGTAATTATGGTATGGATACAATGATAAAAAAGTTTGTAGACCAAGAAATGATGACAGAAGAACAGGGTCAATATATTGAAACTGCCATAATGAGAAAGGAGTCTATAGTCGTTTCAGGACACAGATCAGCCGGAATTCGTCCTTTGATGGCATCACTTATGGCTGTGGCTAAAAATAGCTTTTCGAATGTTCAAGTCAAAGGCTTCGAAGATTTAGAAAAAGATGTAGAATTCTTTTTAATACCAGGATTAGATAATTTAGATTTTGAAAAACTTATAGAAGAAGCAATATCAAAGCCTAATACGGCATTTATTTCTCTAAAGGAGCCTGAACATCCTGTTTCTTTGATGAAAATACTTAAAACCAATTTTAAAAGTGAAACGGGAATTGGTAAGAAAATCCATACAATTGAATGTGATAAAGTAAATAGCATTCCAAAAGTTACGAAAATAACAGAAATGGTACTTGACGAAAGTGGAAAAATAAATAGAAAAGATATGTAAAATTGGGGAGGTATAAAATGCCTCCCTGAAATTTTATCTTGCCTCTTCCCATTTATTTCCTTTGTACCTGATTATGAAAAATAAGCTTCTGACATACCAATCAGCAATCATGGCAATCCAAACACCATACATACCTAAATTAAAGTTTTTAGCCAAAATAACTCCTAAACCTATTCTTGTAATCCACATGGAAGCAACGCTTACTATCATAGCATAACGTACATCATTAGATGCACGTAAGGTATTAGGCAATGTAAATGACGAAGACCATGATATACATGCATTTATTCCATAAAAGATAATAACATTTCTAGCCATTTTAGCCGTTATAGTTGACAGATTATATATCTTTAATATAAATGGCAATGCTAATATTACAACTGAATTAATAAGTAATAATGAAATATAAGCATATTTAAGAAGTTTTTTTGTATAATACCTGGCTTGTTCATAGTCTACTGCCCCTACACATTGACTGACTACCGTTATCAAGCCTAATCCAATTGCTTTAGAAGGTAAGTTCTGAAAAGCTGTAACTGTATTTGCTACTGCATTTGCAGCAATCGAAGCCGTTCCAAATTCTGAAACAACACTTAACAACATAATTTTACCCAATTGAAACATGCTATTTTCTATTCCATTCGGTATACCTATATCAAGAATATTTTTTACCATCTTCCCATTATACTTATATTTAGAATAATCATTAATATTAATTGAAAGATGATCATCTCTTAATAATATCATTATAATTAAGGCTGCAACACCTCTTGAAACTAAAGTAGGAATAGCTACTCCTGCGACACCCATTTTAAATCCAAATACTAATGTAGCGTTACCTATTACGTTTATTGCATTCATGATTAAAGATGTTACCATTGTCGTTTTTGAATCTCCCATAGTCCTAAACAATGCAGCACCACTGTTGTAGATTGCTATAAAGGGGATGCTGGCAAAGACTATTGACATATAGGTATTGGCATATGATGCTACATCCGGATCTATGGCTCCAAATACCTTGTGCAATATGAATTCACGTCCTATATACATAATAATCATTATAATAATAGAAATAACTGTTACAAATGCAATCAACTGTTCCCCTGCTTCTTTTGCTTTTTCTTCTTTCCTTTCCCCTATATAATGGCCCGCAACTACTGCTCCTCCTGTTGCTAAAGCTGCAAATATATTTATAAGTAAAATACTTATTGAATCAACCAGAGAAACAGCAGAAACCGCACTCTCCCCAACGCTTGCTACCATTATAGTATCTGCCATCCCTACTGTTACTGCTAATAACTGTTCAATAATTAGGGGTATTATCAGATTTATAAGATCCCTATTAGAAAACAAGCCGGCTTTTTTTAATCCATTCAAACTGCTCAAGTCCCTTCTTTAACTAAAAAGTCATTTCAACCCCTTCTTAGAAAATTTATTTTTTATTTTTTAATCTCATATCTTATTATTATAATAACGATGCCTAAATAAGTCAAATAAGGGGAGGTATGGAAGCCTCCCCTATTACAAGCCATAATTGTCAAATATTTTTAAACTCCGGAATATGCCATAAATCCACCATCTACAGGTATTACAACCCCTGTAACAAATCCTGATAGATTGTCATCACAAAGATATACAAGTGTCCCTAATAAATCCTCCGGGACTCCGAACCTTCTCATTGGAGTATGAGCTATTATTTTATTAGACCTTTCAGTTAAAGATCCGTCTTTGTTATATAATAATTCTTGGTTTTGTTTTGTTGAGAAAAATCCCGGTGCTATAGCATTTACTCTTATGCCGACATCAGCCAGATGAACAGCTAACCATTGAGTAAAGTTTTCAATTGCAGCTTTCGCAGCACTATATGCCGGTACCTTAGTCATAGGACATGGAGCGCTCATTGATGAAATATTGATTATCGTTGTCCCTTCTCTTCCAATCATTCTCTTAGAAAATATTTGGGTTGGTATCAATGTACCGATGAAGTTTAGATTGAATACATGATTGAACCCATTAACGTCTAAATTAAAAAAGGTTATTATACTCTCGTCCTTGTTTTCTAAATCACTTAATTCTAAAGTTTCTTTAGTTGTTATCGCTTTTGGATGATTTCCACCTGCTGCGTTTAATAAAATATCATATGCCCCGAATTTTTCGAAGATAATCTCATCAGATTTCTTAACGCTATTGATATCCAATACATCACATGCTAAACCTATGGCTTCTCCACCATTTTCTCTGATTTTGGAAGCTACTTTTTCTGCATTTTCGGCATGAAGACTTAATACGGCAACTTTTGCTCCTTGTCGTGCCAACTCTTCACAAAACCCAGTCCCTAAAACACCACCACCACCGGTTACTACCGCTACCTTTCCTTCTAATGGTTTCATGTTATTTACACATCCTTTCCATCTTATCTATTGCTTCCCAAAGTCCATTTATATATGCCACTCCCAGAGCTCTATCGTATAATCCATAGCCTGGTCGAGCTTCTTCACCCCATATCATCCTGCCGTGGTCAGGCCTTATATATCCTTTAAAATCTATATCATGATAAGCTTTCATAATCTCAAATAAGTCTAGGGATCCTTCTGAAGATAAATGGGATGATTCATCAAAGTTTCTTACTTCATGGATTTTAATATTTCTAACATGTGCAAAATGAATTCTGCCTTTTGATCCAAAATATCTTATAATTTCAGGTATATTGTTGCTGGGGTTTGCACCCAAACATCCGCTGCAAAGAGTTAACCCATTGTAAGGGCTGTCAACTAGATTGATAATTCTTTCTAGGTTTTCTTTGTTTGTGACAATTCTAGGAAGCCCAAATATAGACCAGGGTGGATCATCCGGATGTATTGCCATTTTTATATCACAACTCTCTGCAGTTGGGATAATGCGTTCTAGAAAATATCCTAAGTTTTCAAATAGTCTTTCTTCATCCACACCCTTATACAAATCAAATAACTCTTTAAGATGTTTCAGTCTCTCAGGTTCCCAGCCAGGCAAAGACAATCCTTTAGAATTCTCTTCCATTTCCTCTGCTAATTTATCCGGCTTGATTTTTTGTACAATCTCCTCATTATAGGATAATGCGTTTGAACCGTCAGGCAAAACTTTTGCCAAGTCAGAGCGCGTCCAGTCAAATACAGGCATAAAATTGTAGCAAACTACCTTGATTCCAAATTTAGATAAATTTATCAATGTTTGTTTATAATTTTCAATGTATTTATCTCTACTAGGTAATCCTAATTTAATGTCCTCATGGATATTTACGCTTTCTATAATTTCAAGTTCCAAGCCTTTTGATTCCACTTCTTCTTTCAATTTTTTTATCTTTTCAATGGGCCATACTTCTCCTACCGGAACATCAAATAATGCTCCGACTATTCCTGACATGCCAGGAATTTGTCTGATTTGATCTAATGTTACTGTATCACCATCAGTACCAAACCATCTAAATGTCATTTTCAAATATATCACCTCGTTGTATTGTATTTATTTAGGCGTTTGCAAAACGCCATAACCCGCATAATTACGGAGTATTTTCTTTACAAAATAATATAACTCCTCACCGATTTATGGTAAAATTGAAGTGACAATCAACAAATCCACCAAAACCCGAAAGGAGTTATATAAATATGATACCATATAAACAGCTTTCTTTAGCAGATATTTATTCAGATTGTAAAACTTTTTTTGAAAGTGATAAACCAAAGTTTCTTTCACTACTTGAGGATACCATTAATCTTAATGAGTTTATCCCAATTTCTTTCTATCATCACTTCTATGCTTCTACTCGAAGACCTCGTGAATACAAGCTTCATTCAATGTTATGGGCTTTAATTATTCAGAGAATCTTCTCCATTCCTACCGATACTCTCTTAATAACTTTTCTTAAATATTCCAGTGAATTAAGAGACTTTTGTGGATTTGATAAAGTTCCTGATGGTTCTAAGTTTACTCGTTTCAAACAAGATTTCTTAAATGATTTACAAAATGTATTTGATAATCTTGTTGATATTACTGAGCCGATATGTCAAGGGATTGACGAAGCTAAAGCTTCTATGACAATTTTTGATACATCAGGTATTGAAGCTTTTGTTACTGAAAATAATCCTAAATATGCTAACAAAATTATTAAACAATTAAAAGCATTTAAAAAATCTTATGGTCTTGACGATTCTTATGACCCATATAAAGCCGCCTACACTTCGATGCCCTCCCATGCTGAAGCTGACCCAGCCATCAAGCAAATGTACATCAATGGGCATTTCTGCTATTCCTACAAGTTCGGCATCGTTACAAACGGGCTCGGTATTGTTCGAGACATCGCTTTTTGCGATGAGAATTACCACATTGCGCATCCCGAGATTCCAACATCCAAGAAACAAGATTCTCCCGATGAAGACAAGTCACTGGCAGATTCCAAGGCACTTCTGCCTACCCTACGCGATTTCTTTGGAAAACACCCTTTGATAAAGCCGTCGGTATTCATTGGCGATACCGCTTTTGATTCCGCTGAAATCTATACAGGGCTACTCGGCAAAAACGGCCTCGGTTTTGACAAAGCTTTTATCCCGCTTAATTCTGCACATAATTTGAAATATCCGGATTGCCCTATTAATGAAGATGGAGCGCCATGCTGTCCGAACAATCCTGCACTTCCCATGAAGCCCGAATCAAGCAAATCCCATCTTCGCTGCGGTATGCCCACATTCAAGTTCGTCTGTCCCAAGATGTCGTGGAAGCAATGCGAGGACGGAAAACACAGACGCCGCACTTCTTGCAAAAATCCTTGTACCGATTCCCCCTGCGGACGTATGGTATACATCTATCCCCAAAAGGAACTTCGCACTTTCCCCGGAACCATCCGGGGAACCCTAGAATGGGACAATACCTACAAAATACGCGTGACCGTCGAGAAATCCATTAACCATTTTAAAGACAGTTTCTGCGTCGCAGGGAGAAAAACAAGAAATGCTCTTACCTCGGAAGCTGATTTGTATTTAGCAGGCATTACTCAG